>Ga0172382_10001190_pt1 | contig 47313 bp, 48 predicted proteins | sample Leawel138RmetaG_FD_122245 | JGI IMG/M metagenome (GOLD analysis project Ga0172382, IMG submission 122245) | Leachate microbial communities from a municipal landfill in Southern Ontario, Canada - Leachate well 138R metaG | ecosystem: Engineered > Solid waste > Landfill > Unclassified | place... | reverse complement strand
GACTTCGTCTGGTGGATTGTCGAACCTGTTCAACAGACTCAATGAAGGTACCACTTTCTAGCACGTAAGGAACCGAGCCGACTTGGAGATGGAGCCTCTACCCGCTAATCGTTGACTCACTCGTGCTGGTCTGGTGGTTTGCCTTCTCAATATTGGTAATGTATAATACACGAAGTAGGGATCTTGTCTACTAGAATGCTGCTGGAGCTATGGATATGGGCAAAGTTGATGTGGCTATTGTTGGATGCAACTCTTTTTGTGAGCAATATCTGCCTTTGCTAGATAAAGAGTGTATAGAGTGCGCTGTCTATGATAGTTGGCAAGGGGTGCGTCATGCACCGTACCCGGCAGAGGTGATCGTATCAGAACCACCGGCTGTCAAGTCGGACCAGTTTAGACGTAGCTGGAAGAAACACTGGTTCCGCTTACCAGATCGTCCCCGGATTCTGCTGCTCATTCCAGAGGAAACTCCCGAGGTTATTGAACTAGTCCAGGATAACATTGTCGACTACTGCCTACATGAACCGATCAGTCCTGTTGTTTTGTGCAATCGCATCCTAAACCTAGCTTCCTTTCGGCATGCTCATCTGGCAGAGCAGAGCTTGGAGAACCGGTTACATGATTGTCTAAGCGAATGTGGTATCTCACCCCATCTTAAAGGATATGGCTATCTAGTTGCCGCTATTACCATAGGATGTAATGAACCGTCAGCGCTTAACAATATTGGGGGAATGTATGAATCCATCGCCCAAGGACGCGATGTAAAACCCTCTCAAGTGGAACGAGCGATTCGCTATGCTATCGAAAGTGCCTACACCAAGGGCAGTTTAACGATGTTAAATCAAATTGCTGCGACCGGTATGGACCCGGAAATCGGTCGTCCATCCAATTCTTCTTTCATCTCCTCTTTAGTCTCTCTGCTTGTGCGCAACTACTAAAAGACCTTTTCGTGTATAGATAAGCCCCCCGTTGCAGGATAATAACTAGTGGAATGGGAGGTACTTTACACGTGGAGGGCGCTTTAAAATCGTGAAACTTGTAGGAAAAGCCTATAAAGACGCAAAAACGAAGGATCTGATCCAAAGACTGCCTGCAAACTGCATTGCGGTGATTAAGCATGCAGATATTGATGAAGTATCTGCCAGTGCTTTGGTGCGCCGCACACCCAAGGCGGTGGTTAATTTTGCTCCCTCCTCAACCGGTACATATCCTAATGCTGGCCCGAGACGCTTAATTGACTCGAAGATTCCCCTGTACGATGTTTGTGTGTCTGCACCGGGTCTGTTCGATGAGATTCAGGAAGGTCACCTGATCACCATCATTGATGATGTACTAATGCAAAGTGGCAGACGGTTGGCCCGCATTCGTTGTCTCGATGATCATTTTGTAAACGAACGGGAACGGGAGGCTCAGTTGAACTTTGCTGGTCAGTTGGAGGCCTTTGTGGATAATACCTTAAAATACGCCCGCGTGGAGAAGCAGTTGGTGATCTCCCCGTTACCCCTCCCTCCATTGAAAGTACGAATTAAAGGAAAACCAGTGATTGTAGTTGTGCGGGGACGGGACTACCGAGAGGACTTGGCTGCCCTAGCGCCATTCATTCGGGAAATGAAACCGGTCCTGATTGGCGTGGATGGTGGTGCCGATGCGCTACTTGAGTTTGGCTACCGGCCGGACTTAATTGTTGGAGATATGGATAGTGTCAGTGATGGGGCCCTTAGTGGTAAAGCGCAGCTTTTGGTTCACGCTTATCCCGACGGAGGTGCCCCGGGACTTGCCAGAATAAAGAAACTGGGCCTTTCGGCACAGACCATTCCGGCGATTGGTACCAGTGAAGATCTGGCTCTCCTCTTAGCCCATCAAGAGGGTGCTGACCTTATTGTTGCGGTAGGTACCCACTCAAACATCATTGACTTTCTAGAAAAGGGCAGGCCCGGGATGGCCTCAACGTTGCTGGTCCGGATGAAGGTTGGTCCGATCCTCATCGATGCCAAGGGTGTGAACAAACTGTACAGTGGACCACCTCGGTTCTGGTATTCTTTGGGTGTGGTGTTTTCGGCATTGCTACCACTACTTGTCCTATGGATGCTTTTTGAACCATTGCGGCAGCTTACGCACATGTTCATGGTGCGTGTGCTGCTACTGTTTGGTAGGTGATCAGATGATTGTAGATTTTCGGTACCATGTGGCTACGCTAGTGGGGATTTTCATCAGTCTAGGGCTAGGGATACTGATTGGGATTCTCCTCACCGGAGATAAGGGAATGATTGATGAGCAGTTCCAGTTGACCGAGGAACTTCGGATTCAGCTAAAGGGTGTACGTGCCGAGAACTCCCTACTTAAGGAAGAGATGACCAAGTACCAAGAGAACCTGTCCGTTCTCGAGGATACTTTTTGGGAAGTCTCCGCGGCCTTGGTTGCCAACCGATTGCATGATCAGCGGATTGGTGTACTAACCCTTGGCAAAAGCCCCGCGTGGTCCAAAATTGAGAAAAGCATTGATGCTGCAGGTGGGAGGCTCACAACCTTGGTTGATGTTTCTGCAGAATGGTCCGCTAGCCCGGATGCGATGGCACAGGCAATATGTGATGCTTTATCCACGGGTAAGGGAAGTGAAGGGATACGGGTGAGTCGTTTTGCGGAAGCTTTCGATGTTTTGGTGGTACTCCTTAACTACGATACCAAGGAGAAGTCCCGCTGGCATAGTCTTCAGGGGGAACTGGCGAGGGCACTAAAAACGCTAGCGGTGCCGGTGGTGGTTGCATGTCCTTTGGGGTTTGATCCAGAGCATGTTGCTCTTTGGAGCGGCTACCCGGTCATATTCCTGGATGGGATTGATACTTTGCTAGGTCAATTGGCATTAGTTCATAGTCTGCAACAAGGACAGGGTGTGAGTATGGGTCTGGTGGATGCCGGTGGGGTGGCCAAGGAAATGCTCGCCGAGTTTTTGCTTGGCAATAGGTGAAGGCTATGCTAAAGGTATCGGTTATCATCCCGGCATACAATGCTGCATCCACCATTGCTGATGCTGTGCTTTGCGCACAAGGGGTGGGGGAAGTTGGGGAAGTGATCGTGGTTGATGACGGTTCGACAGACGAAACGGCCCAGATTGCGGATTCGCTGGGAGCGCGGGTGATCACTATGCCGGGAAACCAGGGCAAGGGCATGGCCATGGCAGAAGGGATCGGCCATGCGCAGTATCCTTACATATTGTTCATGGATGCAGACTTGAGGACTACGCCCCTAGAGTTGTTCAAGCTGCTTCGGCCGGTTCTTACCGGAGAGGCTGATGTTACAGTGGCCTGTCCCTTTCGGTCCCAAGGCGGAGGCTTTGGCTTGGTGGTTCGCTTGGCCGGTCTGGCTCCCCGGTTTGGAGCCATACCCCTACGTTATCCCCTATCCGGTCAGCGGGCGGGTCGCCGGGACATTTTCAAGCAAATGGACTATGCCCAAGGTTTTGGTGTTGAGACCAGTATGAATTTCCAGCTGGCCCGTTTAGGTGCTAGGGTACAGGAAGTAGATATGGAGTTTGGACACGATTTTACCCAGCGGGATGTAGCTGGATTTTATCATCGGGGAAAGCAATTCTGCCATGTTCTCCGGGCCTTGCTCAAGGAGATGCGGAGGGCCAAAACATGATGTGGGCTTTTGTGGTCACCTGGGGAATTAGCTTTTTAGTGAGCAACATGTTAGTTGGCCTTGCCCGGACCAAGGGTTTTTTCTCACGCAACTTCAAGGCGCGCTCTGTGCCTTTGGTGGGCGGCTTTGTCTTGATGCTATCGGTGGGTTTAGGTACAGTTGTTTTCTCCGGAGACTGGCGTGGAGCAGCTGTATTGCTTCTCATTGGTACCCTTGGTACAGTAGATGATCTCCTTGGGGATGCACAGTACCGGGGGTTTGCGGGCCACTTCCGCGCCTTAGGGCATGGTGTGATCACCTCAGGCATGTTAAAGGCCGTCCTTGGGTTCATCGTGGCTGGATCTTTGGCCTACACAGGAGCCCAGTCAGTCGCCGGTGTAATCCGAGACACCTTTTTATTTGCCCTGAGCATCAATTTTGTTAACCTCGTTGATTTACGTCCTGGTCGGGCGCTTAAGACATTTTTGCTAGTAGCCATCATTCCTTTGGGGTTAGGCCAACATAGGGAATTTTCGGGGCTGCTGCTTGGAGCTGCCCTCGGATGTCTACCTCATGATCTGGGGGGGGAACTAATGTTAGGGGATGGAGGGGCCAATTTACTCGGTGCAGGTCTTGGTTACTTACTGCTTGATCTCTCCAGTGGTGCGAAGACCTTTGGCTTAGTTGTGCTTGTAGCCTTGCATTATGTGGCTGAGCGGTATTCCCTGTCCCAGATTATTCAGCAAAATTCCCTCCTGCGGATGATAGATAACCTTGGACGAAGGGAGGACCTTCGTGAATAGTCAAGTTGCCCCAGTTTGCTTTTTTCTGTAGAATGAAGGAAGAGCAAATACAAGGAGTATCATTGCATGACCCTTCGGGAAAGAACTGACAAGATCGCGGCAATTCTACTACCTGGTGGACCGATGAGCCTTTTTCTCCCGGACTATGAACACCGCCAATCCCAGATTGAAATGGCCGGCTATGTAATGCGGGCCTTCATCCAGGATGAGATCGCCTTGCTGGAGGCCGGGACCGGTGTTGGGAAATCTATGGCTTATCTACTACCTGCTATCTCTTGGGCGCTGGAGCATGATGAGCGGGTGGTTATCTCCACCAACACGATCAACCTGCAGGAACAACTCTTGGAAAAGGATATTCCCCTGATTCAGCAGGCCTTAGGGTGGGACTTTGCTGCCGTAGTGGTGAAGGGCTGGAGCAATTACCTTTGCCGCTTGAAGGCCGGAGAACTACTGTTGCAGACCCAGCTGTTCTCCGACGATGAGGCAACACAGAAGGAAAAACTGCAGAAGTGGGTCCAAGACACCGATTCAGGCAGCAAGAGTGACTTAAGTTTCTATGTGAGTGAAGCCCTGTGGCAGGAGTTTGCCTGTGATGCCGATGATTGCTGGCGAAAAGACTGTCCCTTCTATGGGGATTGCTTTTTCTTCATGCATCGACGGGCCGCGGCTGCGGCCCAGCTCTTGATTACGAACCATCATCTACTGTGTGCAGATCTGGCGATTAAGCAGGAGGTGGCCGATGCCGGCATACTACCCAGCTACCAACGGGTGATTATTGATGAGGCGCACAATCTGGAAGATGTGGCCTGTGAATACTTGGGTAATAGTCTATCCTCCCTTGGTACTAAGCAGTTGCTAGGTAGGCTCTATCGGAGGAAAGACGGCAACGAACAGGGCCTACTCTCTGCCGTGCGAAAAACAGCACTTAGCGAAGGAATCGATGACTTGGCAAATGCTGTGGAGAGTAGATTACTGCCTGCTTACCGGGATCTAGAAGAGATCTCCCTTCGTTTCTTTGCCCAACTCGGTGCCCTAACACCCAAAGACAATGAAGGATATGGGATCCGACTCTGTGGGGATGGGCGGGGGCTGTGGGAGCAATGGCGTAAAGTGTCGGTTCCCGCATTAGAACAGCTTAGTGTGGCCGCTCGAGATATGGGCAACCGGCTCATTGAGACAGCGGAATATATTCAGGACGATGAACGTTGTACAAGCATCCACCATAGCCTAAATAGCCTCGGGAAACGGTGTACGAATCTCGGCCACACCGGGGATTTTTTTGCTACCTATCCTCACGATAATTTCGTGGCCTGGATTGAAAGAAAGGGAGCAACGGGTACAAATTTGACCCTAAACAGTGCTCCCATCAATGTGGGATCCTTTTTCCACGAACAGCTGTTTGCCCGTACTAGCACCGTTGTATTAACCTCAGCCACCCTAACCGTAAACGGAGATTTCTCCTTTCTGTGTGATCGGTTAGGCATTGGAGAGGGGGCAGATTCACTGTTACTAGAACGCCGGTTTACCTCCCAGCTAGCTTCCCCCTTCTTCTATAAAGAGCAGGTGCTGTTGGGTATCCCTGCGGATTTTCCCTCCCCCCAAGCAGGATCATATGATCAAGCCCTCCTCAAGCTTCTGATAGAGCTCCTTCCGGTTACCAAAGGAAGAACCTTCGTCCTATTTACATCCTATGCCGCCATGAAAAGACAGGCCCGTCTGCTGAAAGAGCATCTGCAGGGCTTTGTGATCCTAGTTCAAGGACAAGGGGAACGAAAGCAGTTAATCGAAGAGTTTAGAACAACCAGTAATGCAGTCTTGCTTGGCACCGATAGCTTTTGGGAAGGGGTGGACGTGCCCGGGGAGGATCTATCCTGTGTGGTTATCGCTAAACTCCCCTTTAGGCCCGTGAAAGACCCGATCACCGAGGCTAAGTGTGAGGATATTCGGAAAAGGGGCGGCAACGATTTCCTTGAATACATGTTGCCGTTAGCCGTGCTGAAAACACGGCAAGGCTTTGGCCGGTTAATCCGGAAGACTACTGATATGGGGGTTGTGCTCATTTGTGATGTGCGCATTCTCACCCGTCGGTATGGAACCGTCGTGCTGGGCTCCATGCCAGATTGTACCTTGGCTAAGGGATCAGTCCAGGAGATTCTCGCCGCGTGCACCGATTTTATTAGCTAGTAATAGCTTGTGGTATTCCCGCATAGATTTCTATCAGGAGGGGTCTTGCCATGAGCGTATTCTACCTACCCAAAGCGCACCGCAATCTACTTTTTATTGTTCTTGGCGTTGTGCTATTGGTAAACATCTATCTGGTGTCAAAAGAAGTAATTAGGCCAGTCATGGGATTATTGACCGGCAGGTTAGTACCCATCTATGGAGTGGATACACCGGAGAAGAAAATCAGCCTCACCTTTGATGCCACCTGGGGAAATGAGTATACCGAGGGTATTCTGACCACGTTACAACAGTATAACATCAAGAGCACCTTCTTTCTTTGTGGGTACTGGTTGGAGAAATACCCCACTGATGTGAAGAGAATCGCGGCCCTAGGTCATGAGATCGGCAACCACAGCTACACTCATCCCCATATGAATAGCCTTTCTAGGGCGCAGATAGTGGATGAACTGATGCTGACCCACGATCTGATCAAAGGTCTAACCGGACAAAGCTCCACGGTCTTCAGGCCCCCCTTTGGTGAATACAACAATACACTGATCGAGACCGCTGCTGAGCTTGGGTACTATACGATTCAGTGGTCGGTGGACTCATTGGATTGGAAGGATGTTACAGCAGATTACATCTACAACCGGATCATGGGCAGCGTCAAACCGGGGGATATCATTTTGATGCACAATAACGGCCGATTCACCGCTGATGTGATCAAACGATTGATCCCAGACCTTTTGGGCAAGGGGTATCAGTTTGTGTCGGTCTCTGAGCTGATCTACAAAGATAACTACATTATTGAACCCCACTCGGGTCTGCAAAGAACCAAGAAGCAAATACCCAGTAGGGAGGGAAGGTAAATGTCTCGGTTCCCTATTGTCTGTGTAAACATCCCTCAAAGTAAAGTCCGGATTTTGACGTGGATACTTGTGGGTGTTTTTGTGATCAGTCTTTCCCTTTGTGTCAAGGATCAGTTCATACGATATGTGCATGGGGTTCGACCGGGCGTACATATTTGTGGACAGGACATTGGTGGCTTACTAGAGGGGGAACTCCTACAGGTACTCCACGGAATCAAAGACGAAGTGGAAGTTGCTCCCGTAAACGCCCGCTACGATCCAGCCACGGGGCAGATAACCACTGAGATCTCGGGAGTATTAGCCGATGTTCCGGCCACCGCAAAGCGTGCCTTACAGGCTAAGACCGGTGAAGAGATCTCCTTCGTTATGCATCCGGTGCGCCCGGCGGTTACCTCAGATATGTTCTCCCCAATCTACCAAGTCAAGACCACTCAGCAGGTGATGAGCCTTGCGGTTAACGTAGACTGGGGTGAAGATGTGCTGCCTGAGATTCTCAGTTTCTTCAAAACCTATGGCGTCTACGCCACCTTCTTCTTAACCGGTACTTGGACGGAGAAGAACCCCGCGTTGGCCCGGGAAATTGTCAAGGCCGGGCATGAAATTGGTAGCCATGGGTACTGGCACGCGCCCCAGACCACACGGCTTTCCGATACCGATCTAATGGAGCTGATTGTACAGGCCGAAAGGGTGATCATGGAGCATGTAGGGTATAAGCCTCTCTTGTTTGCTCCCCCTGCAGGCGATGTGGATAAACGGGTTACAGCAATGGCGGCTTCCCTCGGATTCAGGACGATCATGTGGACCCTAGATACCATCGATTGGCAGAATCCATCGCCCCAAACCATCATCAACCGGGTGGTACCAAAGGCTAGTCCCGGGGCTATCGTTCTAATGCATCCTAGGCCCAACACCCTTGCGGCACTCCCTCAAATGATTGAACAGCTACAAGGGAAGGGGTATCGGTTGGTATCCATTGGTACAATGCTTAATCTCCAGTGATACAGTTCCCAGAGACAGGAGGAGGAAAAAGTAGTATATTAATCCTTGTAAGCTAGTAGTGGACAAGCTATGCAGAAAGGATGAGATCCAATTGGCTTCTAGTAGTATGCGTATCTGGCCGGATTCTTTAGATACTTCCGCAACGATTACTCCCTATTTACCCAAGGAAAACAAATCACCGACCAGTGCGGTTCTTGTTTGTCCCGGTGGGGGATACTCCATGAAGGCACAACACGAGGGTGAACCGGTGGCCCTTTGGCTGAACTCCCTTGGGATCGCTGCCTTTGTACTGGATTACCGCGTCGCCCCCCATCGATATCCGGCAGGTTTGCTCGATGCCCGAAGGGCTATGCGTTATCTGCGGCATACTGCCGATACCTGGCACATTTCAAAGGATCGCATTGGTGTTTTAGGTTTTTCCGCCGGGGGCCACTTAGCTTCCTGTGTAGGTACTGTCACATCGCATCTGGAATCTCCTGTGGTCGATGCCATTGAGGAGGAAGACTATCTTCCCAATGCCATGATTCTATGTTACCCGGTGATCTCCTTTGTTGAGCATGGTCACCTCGGCTCAGCCATCAATCTACTTGGAGACAATCCCCCAGAAGCGGAAAGACTAAGCCTATCAACCCATCGTTTAGTAACAGAGAAGACGCCTCCCACCTTCCTTTGGCATACCGCCGATGATGCGGTGGTACCAGTGGAAAACAGTCTCATGTTTGCCGCCGCCCTAAGCAAACACCGGGTGCCCTTTGCACTTCATGTTTTTCCCCAGGGCCCGCACGGAATGTCCCTTGCTACTAATGATTCCCAAGTCAGTCTATGGACTGGGGCTTGCGCAACTTGGTTAAGGGAGCTCGGTTTCTAACTGGATAAGAGTCTTGTTCCATAGGAGGATGAAGTACTCTAAGGGTAACACTGCTTTGATATCCCAAAGCATGTTACCCTTTTATGTTCTTACCAAGGATGGGCCCTAAACCCTGTACAGACCCAGGTTGCGATCTTGACCTTGGTATGTATCTAGGATACAATGGAAGCACTTAAAGCAAAAAATGGAATAAGATAGGCTGGTAAACCGCTGCTAAAGAATCACGCGTCCTCTATGCCGATTGTATTAGGGCAACTGAGGATAAAAGCATGCTTGTGTTTAAGCGAGAAGAACTCACCTGGAAATCCATCTGAACGTAGAACCGAATATATGAATAACCGAGGTATCAATGAAAACACTCAGTGTCTTTGCAGGATGTGTACTAAGTACGTTCATGGAGGTGAGGGGACGAAGGGAACACCGTGGTCAAGAAGTTTAGAAAAGAGGTGAAATCACAGGCAAGTTGGGGTGTCTACCAAGAAAAGCCGGGGGATAGCTCCAAAATTCGCGGAAGGAATCCAAGATAACTAAGGTATACCACCGGATCTAGGCTTGAGGAATCCTCTTGTTCGCGAAACACTAGATGAAGCGGAACGATCTGTAGCTGGTGTGGGGAGGGATCTCTTGGATATTATGGCCTAGGATGTGGCAGGCTTAGGTAACGCTCCAGCGAAACAGGTAGTTCTGGGATGGTAAGTTAGCGTCTTCCCATGTTTGTGAAACAAGGAACTTAAGATAGGAACAGGGGGATGTACAATGCGAAGAGTACTACCGATGCTCCTTTTGCTAATTTGTTGTCTAACTGGCAGTGTCCGCGCTCAGACCATAGATTTCCCGACCCTATTGGATCGCATGACAGATCTAAAATGGTTAGCCTGTGCACCCGAACTTGGCGAGCTTTCCGGGCAATTGTCCAGTTATGATCGGGCGAGCCGAATTGTGCTCGGGACAAAGCTGAACTGGTTTGCCAATGATGACAGTGGCAACTTTCTCGGTACAAAGGTGATCGATGGACGCAAGGAGTATATTCTCGCAGATATTGCCGGTCCGGGTGCAGTGGTACGCATTTGGTCGGCAAATCCAAATGGGGTACTACGGATCTATGTTGACGGTGGGAAGGAACCGGTGATCGTTGGTGGTTTTGCGGATCTAACATCGGGGAGGGGTCCCTTTCCCTTCGTTGAACCACTAGCGGGGGTTCGTGCCTCGGGTCATAATCTATACTTTCCGATTCCCTTTAGTGAACATGTGCTCGTCACCTGTGAGGTGCCAGGCAAACTATACTACTTGGTTGACTATATTAAATATCCTCCGGATACGGAAGTGGTCTCACTGGAACGAGAGACAATCCAGGAACACCGGTCCAAGATTACCGAGATCGCCAAGCAGTTGCGAAACCCCTACTATGTGGTGGATGCCTCCAAGGACAAAGAAGAGGTTCACTGGCACATCGGACCCGGCGAGAGTCAGACCCTAGAATTGGTTGGTCCTGGAGCGATCACCGACATGGAGTGGCAAGTGACCGCAGAGGATCTGACCACAATGTTGCGCAAGACCCTCCTGGAGATCACTTGGGATGATTTCGACGCGCCGAGCATCTGGTCACCTCTAGGGGACTTCTTTTGCGGCAGTTTCGGCTTAAACCAGTATGAAGGTCTGCCCTTAGGAGTCTTGGCCGACGGGACCTTGTACAGTCACTGGTATATGCCCTATGCCAGTAAGGCTACAGTAACGATTACCAATGAGGGTCAAGCACCAATAGAGATCCAAGGAAAGGTTGGCTATGAGCCCATCGCCTGGAGTGATCAGCTCCTTTACTTTCATGCTAAGTGGAAACGAAGCTCCTTTAACACTGCTGTCCCAATAGACTGGGAGGTCTTAAACACCGGGGGTAGAGGACGCTTTGTGGGATTATCCCTATCGGTAACTAATCCGGTCTACCAGTGGTGGGGTGAAGGGGACGAAAAGGTCTACGTTGATCATGAGAAGTTTCCTAGTTGGTTCGGTACGGGTACAGAGGATTACTTTGGTTATGCATGGTGCAACGCCCAGCGGTTTACGCACGCCTATCACAATCAACCGAGGGTAGGAACCCCGGGCAATTATGGGTGGATCGTGAACAATCGATTCCATATCCTAGATAACATTCCCTTTCAAGAACACCTCAAGTGGGATCTGGAGGTCCTCCATCATGTCCGTACCCAGGTTCACTATGATGCGGTGGTCTACTGGTATGGATCAGCTAACGGGGACGTTTTTGATCCTGTTCCAGGGGCAAAACGGGAGATCTTTCCCCTACCAAAACTGGATATTTACATGGTGGAAGGAGCTGTAGAAGGAGAGGTCATGCAGGTGAAGGGAATGAGCAGAGGGGTTGCCACACCACAGGGTATGCATCCCTGGTCCCCTCCCCATAATTGGAGCAGTACCGAGCAAATGTGGTGGAGGGAAAACGGTGTTGGGGACTACCTTGAGCTTGCCTTTGACTGGGAAGGTACCGGAGATTACCTAGTCTATGGTGTGTTTACCAAGGCCAGAGACTATGGGCAAGTGAAGCTGTACTTGAACGGGCGCCAGCTCGGTGATGTATTTGATTTCTATGGTCCCGACGTTGTCCCTACACCGTCTCTAGCCTTAGGTACGGGGAGACTACAGCATGGTTCAAACATCCTGCGGATCGAGGTGGTAGGCAAGAACAGTCGATCCGTGGGGTACATGTTTGGGTTAGACTACCTCAAGTTTGAACCGGTGGATGAGTAACCAATAAAGCGGGCAGCGGCGTTGGGCCGCTGCCCGCTTTATTGGTTGCCGGTTTCCCTCTTTCCTTTGACAGTGCGAATCACATCAAGTATATTAGTGATCGAGATCGGGTTAGGGGGAGATTTCGGATTGTTTCAGCAGTCAGTTTTGGATAATGGCATTCGGGTAATCACAGAGGCAATACCTCATGTTTACTCGGTATCTATTGGATTTTGGTTTAAAGTGGGCTCTTGTTGTGAATCACCGGAATACAGTGGGGCCTCTCATTTTATTGAGCACATGTTATTTAAAGGAACCGATAAACGTACTACAAAGGAAATAGCGGAGATCATTGATTCTACCGGTGGCGAACTGAACGCGTTCACCGGCCGGGAATATACCTGCTATTATGCCCGGGTGTTTAAGAAGCATTTGCCCATTGCCGTGGATCTATTGGCGGATATGCTTTTAGATCCCAGCCTGACCGAAGACGATGTGCAGAAAGAACGGGGTGTGATCATCCAGGAGATCAAAATGTATGAGGATTCGCCCGAGGATCTTGCACATGAATTGCTGGTTAGCTACCTTCTTGGAGGCCATACACTAGGGCAAAGCATTCTAGGCACCGAGGCCTCCGTAGGGGCTCTAGACTCTCAGAGGTTACGTAGGTTTAAGCAGGAGCATTACGCTCCCACCAATCTGGTTGTGGGAGTGGCAGGTAATGTAGAACACGGAGAAGTGGTTGCACTTTTACAGGAATACTTTTCTGGGTGGTCCGCTAAGCATGCAGAAGTGGAAATGGCATCACCCCGCTATCAGTGTCGGATTGTGTACAAGGAGAAGGACATTGAACAACTGCATCTGTGTCTGGGAGTTCCCGGGTTTACCCGCTATTTGACACAGCGCTATCCAATGTATGTACTTGACTCAGTCCTAGGGGGCGGCAACAGCTCATGGTTATTTCAAAAGCTTCGAGAAGACCGGGGGCTAGCCTACTCAACCTATTCCTTCCATAGCAGCTACGCCCAGGCGGGATTATTCGGCGTTTATGCCGCTGTGGATAGCGATACCCTTGAAGAGACCGTTTCCGTCATCCGGGATGAGATTGCCACACTTATCAAGACGGGCATCTCCCCGGTGGAGCTTGAACGAGCCAAGGAACAACTCAAAGGTGGTCTTATGTTGGGCATGGAAAACACTGCCGCCCGCATGGGGCGCATCTCCAAGGCGGTCCTATTCGGTAAGCCTGTTTCGACTGCCATGCAGATGTGCCAGAAAATCGACAATGTGACCTTAGAGGATGTTTACCGGGTAAGCAATTCCCTATTTAGCAAACCGGTAAGCGTGGTGGCCGTTGGCAAGGATGCGGCGAAGATTACGAGGGTATTCGACCAAGCGGCGGTGATTGCCTGCTAGGGCCAACCACACGTAAGAAGCCTCCTGGAACGCAAAGAAACGATTAACCTTAACCAAAGTATATCCAGTAAAGCAGGACTTTGTTAGCCGATGGTTAATTAGTATAATGCAAGGATGCCGGAAAGCCTCCTGTTGTTTAGGAGGTTTTTTCGATATGCTCAAATTAATCATCACTCTACTTATACTCTTTTTGTCGACTTCAGTTAGTGCTTCCACGCTTAGCTTGGGATGGGACTATGTCCATCGTATCTACGAATCAGGTTCTATAGCGACTTCTCAACTCAAATTGGCAGGGTCTAATGTCTTGGATTGGGAGACCCGCTTCTTGTATGGCCCCCAAAACATACAACTTGATCAAGCCCGGGTTGGTTTTGCGCTGGCAGGGTGGGAGCACTACCTTTCCTGGGGATATGCGTTACCCCATTTCAAAGGCAGGATGTCCATTGTGGGAGGGAATGTTCAACAGAAGCAAGATTATGGCTATACGATTACCGGTAAGATTGGTCCCTGGAGTGCTACGGGGATTGTTGCCCGGGGGATATCCAAGGATGTGCAACGGGTACTTGCGGGACAACTCACCCTTACCACAGGTCCGTGGCAGTTTCTGGCCACCGGAAGCGTTAATCATCTAGGTTATCTTGGCAGGGATGAGCATATGTATGTCTTAGAGGGGAAATATGCTCAGGGTGCTTTGACCCTCGAAGGAGCAATGGGCGCAACTGCTGATTTCCAGCCTGCCCGAGCGGCAGCGGCGGGTATGGGCTATACGTCGGAGTCCTTAAGTCTGAGACTCAATTACCGGGACGTTGATGGTAACTTTGTGACCCCGGCCAAGTCCTCCTTTGCCCTAGGGCGTGGCCGGACGGGCTGGGATTGGCATGGTCGGGTTTCTTTGGGGTGGCTTGGAGTCATAGAACTAGAAGGCTCCGATTTGACCAGCGAAACGGGGAACCGGCAATGTAGCAAAGAGATTGGGTGGAGTGCTTCCCTTGGCATAAGCACTTTGCGGGTAGGCAGAGCCTGGAGCGATTCTTCCACCAGGTCACAGGAATCGATGTTCTATGGACTGAAAGGTAAAGAGTACGATATTACCCTCACCCAAAGGCCCGATGGGTGGCACGGGAAGCTGCAGTTTTCACCCGTGCCAAGATTAGAGGTCAAGGCTGCCTATGATACATCCCTGCAGGCAGTACGAATCCAAGGGGACTTGACGCCAAACTCCTTCCTAAAGTTACGTGGCTTAGTGCGACGAAGGGGGAGGGCTGAGGCGCTCAATCAATGCTTTATAAGCCTTACTCAGGAATTTGGTCATTTCAAAGTGGAACTGGATTGGGGAACCTGGGACAATGGCAGAATAGATGCTTACTGGCAACATCCAAGCTCCCTTGGGGTTAAGGTGGCATATCAACGGAGATGGTAGGGGGTTGTACCCTTGCTCTATAGTGAAATCGCGGGGAAGGAATTGATCGATATTGCCGAAGGCCGCAGGATGGGCGTGGTGCATCATGCGGATCTGGTAATTGATACCCAGACCTTGGAGGTCGTGGCCATTATTCTACCCCAACGGCGTAGGAAATTCTTCCTTTTCGGCAATGATGAGTATGTCATGATCCCCTGGGAAGGAATACTTAAAATAGGGTTGGACGTTATTATTGTAGATATGCGATGCAGTCGTCAGTATTTTGACCCACAGACACCGGAACTGTAAGATGCTGCATACAGTTCCCCTTGTTATGACAAACTACTATTGAAGTACGGTAACACATAACAAGGAGGAATAGCTTGTGTCGACGGTCATTGGTACATTTGATACGGAAAGACAGGCTGAAAAGGCGGTAAAACACATGCGCGACAATGGCTTTGGAGACAATGAAATCTCCATTGTTGCTCGGGATCGCCGGGACATTCAAGGTCGGGGTGATACTGACACCGAAGCAGGCGATGAGGAAATGGGCATGGGTAGTGTGGCTACTGGTACCGCTTGGGGTGGTGCCCTAGGCGGAATTGCAGGATTGCTGGCTGGTGCCGGTGCCCTTGCTATTCCCGGTGTTGGACCGATTATTGCCGCTGGTCCCTTGGCCGCTGCGTTATCCGGGGTTGTGGCCGGTGGTGTGGTTGGTGGTCTTGTGGACTTAGGAATTCCTCAGGACAGAAGCAATTTCTATCAAGAGGAAGTCAAGAAAGGCAAGATCCTCGCGGTCATTGACACCGATGATAAGATTGAAGACGCAGAGTCGGTTCTTAACGAGTTCGGTGCAAACAACGTCGAGACCTACTAATCACAAAGCCCTGCGTACTTTGCAGGGCTTACACCTCGAAAACTCAACTCCTTGGGTCATGGCAGGGATTCCTCATCCCTGTGTCAAAGTATAGGCATTGATAAAAGAACCAAGAGCGGATTATTTACATAGGGAGGTTTTGTGATGGTACCCCTTAATTATGTACCAAGGTCAGAATATCCGCGGCCGCAACTGGTGCGGGACAAATGGCTGAATCTCAATGGCTGGTGGGAGTTTGAGATTGATCACGGAAGAAGCGGAAAAGAGCGGCAGTTCTTTGACAGAGACGAACTATCCGGCAGGATTCTTGTTCCCTTTTGTCCTGAGAGTAAGCTCTCCGGTGTAGAGTATCGGGATTTTATGGCGGCTGTCTGGTATAGGCGAGAGTTTGACCTACCCGCAGGATGGGAAAGGGGAAATCGCATCTTACTACACTTTGAAGCGGTAGACTACAGTACCGAAGTATGGGTCAATGGAGTATCTGTGGGCATACACCGGGGTGGGTATACCCCTTTTACCTTTGACATTACAGAGCAATTATCCTCTACTACAAATGTGATTACGGTCTGCGCCCAGGACGATGGACGATCGGGGCTACAACCTAGGGGCAAGCAAAGTCATTCTTTCTATTCCCGAGGCTGTGATTATACTAGGGTCACAGGGATTTGGCAGACTGTATGGCTTGAGTGTGTTCCCGTAGGATACATCCAGTCGCTAAGATATATCCCCGATCCGGATAATGCCGTGATGCATGTGCAGGCCCAGTTGGCCGGAGAAGTCGAGAATTGTGCTATTGTCCTTCGCCCTTCATACAAGGGCAAACCTATGGGGGAGGTACGGGCGCAAATCTCCGGTAAGCATGCACAGGTGGCCTTGCCCCTAGCCGAGGTGCATCTGTGGGAGCCGGGATGCCCGCGTCTATATGATCTGGACGTCCTTTTGATTAACGAATCTGGCATCCTAGACCAAGTCCAAAGCTATTTTGGGATGAGGACCGTTACCCTAGGCGGGCAAGCAGTACTAATTAACGGTAAACCCGTCTTCCAACGATTAGTACTTGATCAGGGTTACTATCCCGAGGGAGTGTATACGGCTCCTAGTGATGATGATTTACGCAAAGACATTGAGCTTTCCCTGGGACTTGGTTTCAACGGAGCCAGGCTCCATCAGAAGGTGTTTGAACGACGGTTCTTGTACTGGGCGGATAAGCTTGGTTATCTAATTTGGGGAGAGTATCCTAGTTGGGGTCTGAATATTACCACTGCAGTGGGGTTAGAACGATTCCTGCCCGAATGGATGGAGGCTGTTAGACGGGACTTCAACCATCCGGCATTAATCATCTGGTGCCCTTTCAACGAGACCTGGGACAACAATGGAACTAGACAGAACAACGAGGTACTTAGGATTGTGTACGGAGTTACAAAGCAACTGGATCCCACCCGGCCGGTAATTGATACCAGTGGCAACTACCACGTTGTTACAGATATTTTCGATGTGCACGACTACGATCAGAATGTAGAGACTTTCACGGCCCGGTACCAGTCAATGGCCTCTGGTGGTGATGTGTTTGTCAGTTTTCCTGATAGGCAGAAATACGAAGGACAGCCTTACTTTGTTAGTGAATACGGTGGGATCTGGTGGAATGATGAAGATGAAGGCGGTTGGGGTTACGGACATCGACCGACCAGTAGAGAGGAATTCATGGCCCGTTACCGGGGATTAACCGAAGTGCTACTTAGTAATCCAAGGATAGCTGGTTTCTGCTATACGCAATTGTATGATGTGGAGCAGGAGGTTAATGGTTTATATACCTATGAGCGTCAACCGAAATTTAACCCATCCGCAATTCGCCAGATCAACGAAAAAAAGGCGGCCATTGAGGAATGAGTCCTCTGATCAGGTATGGACTTGTGCGATACGATGAAATTTTCTGTGGGCAAGGATGGGGCCACACAGTGGTGTCTTTGACTTTCTAGGTAATGTATGTATAATATATCTGTAATCGAGGTGTAAATGGGGTTAGGTCCACTCCAGACCATATTGTAGGGATAGAGGCGCGGCGTCTAAGAGTATCCTTGGGTAGACGGGATTTCGTTCGATGAGCCAAGGGGAAAGGAGTTCGCCGCCGAAGCGTTTGGCCCAAATCCGGGTTAGATGCTGGGCCTAGGGTTAAGAACCTTAGGACTGCCATTTTAGCAATGGAGCGCTATCTCGCCTAAACTGTGTAAATGCGGTTGGTGAGATATTGCCAACCGCTTTTTGTACCTCGTTTTTAGGGGGAGATCACTTTGTCAACGATTAGGGTTGCAGTAAGTGGTGCAGCAGGCAAGATGGGGCAAGAGGTTGTTCGAGCCTTACAGAAGGAAGCGGATCTGAAGCTAGTTGCCGCCTTTGATCCTAGTGCCAAGGGACAGGATGCCGGAGAAGTAGCAGGTATTGGGCACTTGGGTGTTACTATTGAACAAGATCCAGAGGATGGTGTAGAAAAGGCCCAGGTGTTGGTGGATTTCACAGAACCTGCGGTGGTAAAGAGGAATATCCATACCGCACTGCAAAAGGGAGTACGGCCAGTTGTAGGTACAACCGGCTTAAGTATGGAGGACATCTCTGATATCCGTCGCTGGGCTAAGAGTGCTGGCCTGGGCGTGATCATTGCTCCGAATTTCGCCTTAGGGGCCTTGCTTCTAATGCGGTTTGCAAAGATTGCCAGCCAGTATTTCCCCCATGGGGAGATCATTGAGCTGCACCATGATCAAAAGAAGGATGCTCCTTCGGGGACCGCGATCAAGACAGCACAAATGATGGCAGAGGCCCGGGGGCAGGTTGTTCAGCAGCAAGTCAGTGAAGAGAAGCTTGGCGGCGTACGGGGCGGTGTACTGGAGGGAATCAATATCCACAGTGTGCGTTTACCCGGCCTGATTGCTCATCAGGAAGTAATTTTCGGAGGCAGTGGACAGCTTCTAACCCTGAGGCATGACTCCACCAGTAGAGAGTCCTTTATGCCTGGCGTGATGCTGGCCATCCGCAAGGTACTGGAGGTAGATGAGTTAATTTATGGGTTGGAGCAGGTGCTTTTTGGGGATTAACAAGGGTAGATCCCTGGGCATATATTACTAGTAAGCACGGAGGGACCAGGCTGTGAAAGGGGAGGAGTGCATGGGTAATTGTTTAGATGGCATTCCCGTAGCCGTCCTAGGTGGAGACGCCAGGGAGTTTATCGTTGTCCGTTCGTTAGTGGAACGAGGGGCTGATGTCTTACTAGTAGGATATGAAAATGCTCAGTTTCCCCAGTGCCGACATGTTTCATTGAAAGAAGCCATATCCAATAGCCGTTTCATACTGGCTCCCATGGGTAACACAGATCAAACCGGACGGATCAAAGCAGTGCCTGATCGGTCGGTGATTATGCTGGACCGGGAGGTTTTCTCCTGTATACTCCCGGAGACTGTGCTCATGATTGGTTTTGCCCAACCCGTGGTCAGACAGGCTGCCCTGGAGTTTGGGATAGAAGTTGTTGAGTTGGCGGAGGATGACGAAGTAGCCATACTCAACTCCATTCCTACCGCAGAAGGTGCCATATTCCTGGCGATGGAGAAGCTACCGATTACAATTCACGGCTCAAGGGCGGTTGTACTAGGTTTTGGACGGTGTGCCCAGACACTAGCCCGTACGCTACAGGCCTTGAGAGCACAGACAACAGTGGTCGCCAGAAACAGCGGGCAACGGGCCAGGGCATACGAGATGGGACTTGCCAGCTTCGGGTTTGACCAGATCAACGGGGTTACCGCCAATGCTGATCTAATCTTCAATACTGTACCAGCCATGATACTAACCGATGATGTGCTTGCCGGGTTAAGACAGGATACGGTGATCATCGATCTAGCATCTAGTCCCGGTGGTACAGACTTTAAGGCGGCGGAGCGTCTTGGGATCCAAGCTGTGTTAGCGCTGGGGCTACCGGGCAAGGTAGCGCCGCAGACGGCGGGTGAGATCATGGCCAAGGGAGTCTTGAAGATTATTTCCCAGTATCTGAGCTAACCTGGATACTCCGTGCACCAGATATCCGGGGGTGTCTAGGAGATGGATTTTTCTGGTGTAAAAGTGGGATTTGCACTGACCGGTTCCTTTTGTACAATAGATTCTATTCAAGGTCAGATGCGTAGTCTCATCGAGATGAATGCCGAGGTTATTCCCATTGTGTCATCGTCGCTTTTGACTTTGGATACACGGTTTGGTACCGCTAAGGCCTTGATGGAGGTCCTTGAGCGCATAACAGGAAAATGCCCCATTGATAGTATTGTCAAGGCAGAACCAATTGGACCGCAGCAGTTGCTGGATGTACTGGTCGTGGCACCGTGTACAGGAAACACGCTAGCCAAGTTTGCCCATGGCATTACCGACACCTGTGTACTGATGGCTATGAAGTCTCAATTGCGCAATAGTAGGCCAGTGATTATCTCTATATCCACCAATGACGGATTGGGTAACAATGCGGCGAACTTAGGCAAGGTTTTGACCATGCGGAATGTGTACTTTGTGCCCTTCCGTCAGGATGATCCAATCAAGAAACCTCGTTCCTTGGTGGCAGAGGCGAGCCTGATTCCCGCGTCCCTCCATGCTGCCTTAAGGGGTGAGCAGCTACAGCCAATAATCGTGGCGTAATGAAGGAAAAAACACCGTAGATGTGAAAGTAACGATAAGGAGGAGTACGATGCAAAGAGTACGTACAGCAATTCTAGGAGCAACAGGGGCAGTAGGGCAGGAACTGATGGCGATCCTAGCAGAGCGGGACTTTCCCCTGCAGGAGCTAAAACTCCTTGCTTCTCCCCGGTCTGCCGGACGCAAGTTTGACTTCCAGGGAGAAGAACTAACGGTACAGGCAGTGAGCCCAGAGGCCTTTGAGGATGTAGATATTGCCTTTTTCTGTGCCGGTGGTAGTATTAGTAAGGAGTATGCAAAGGAGGCCATGGCCAGAGGAACTGTGATCATCGATAATACCAGTGCCTTTCGTTTAGATGAGGATGTTCCTTTGGTTGTTCCCGAGGTTAACGCCTCGGATATTACTCCAGGTACAAAACTGGTTGCAAACCCCAATTGCTCAACAACCATTATGGTGATGGCCTTAGCTCCTCTTCATCGTTTCTACGGCATTGAGCGAGTGGTAGTGTCCACCTATCAAGCGGTATCCGGGGTGGGGGCAAGCGGTATGGAGGATCTGGCTAATCAGGTAAGAGCCTGGGTGGCTGATGAGGAAATAGTATCCAAGAGTTTTCCCTTTGTGGCAGCTGATGAGCATTACCAAATGGCCTTTAACCTAGTGCCTCATATCGATATGTTCGATGAGATGGACTATACTAAAGAAGAATGGAAGATGGTACGGGAAACGCAGAAGATTCTCCATGATCCCAATATGAGGATTACGGCGACCACCGTGCGGGTGCCCGTGATGCGCAGCCATTCAGAATCAGTGAACATTGAATTTAAGCAAGAGGTAGATCTGCCGAAGGTGAAGGAATTACTATCTGTCTTTCCGGGAGTCATCGTCCAAGATGATCCACAGAATCTTCTGTACCCGATGCCCCTGGATGTTGCAGGTAAGGATGAGGTTTGCGTGGGACGAATTCGACAGGATAACTCCCATTCCCGGGCGATCAATCTCTGGGTGGTGGGGGACCAGATTCGCAAAGGTGCAGCGTTAAATGCAGTGCAGATTGGGGAGTATATGGTAAAGAACGACTTGATCTAGCTTTTCTGGGGAGAGAAGGACTATGGCCATTATTGTCCAGAAATTCGGGGGGACTTCCTTAGCGTCGGAGGCAATGCGTGAAAAGGCCATAGAGCATATTCAAAACGCCAAGGAAGCCGGTGACCAGGTGGTTGTTGTGGTATCCGCCATGGGCCGGAAGGGCTCTGCCTATGCCACAGATACCCTCATTGACTTGATGTCGCAGGTGAGCGATCGGCCGAACAAGAGGGCCTTGGACCTAGTCATGTCCTGTGGGGAGATCATTTCCTGTAGCCTACTGGTCCAATTGTTGGCTAGAAAAGGCATAGAAGCTATTCCTCTGACTGGGGCCCAAGCGGGGATTATCACTGATGCGGAATTTGGTAACGCACGGATCATTGAGGTTAGGCCTAAGCGAATATTGGAGGAGTTAGGCAAGAACCGCGTTGTGGTGGTGGCTGGATTCCAAGGATGTACGACTAACCAGGAGATTACCACATTAGGCAGAGGCGGCAGTGATACCACCGCTGCAGCCTTAGGTGTTGCCCTACAGGCCAAGGCAGTCTACATCTTCACCGATGTAGATGGTATCTTGACTGCTGATCCAAGGATTGTACCCGACGCCCAGCGGTTACCAAATACGACCTATCGAGAGGTTACAGAATTGGCCCAGTTGGGGGCGAAAGTGATCCATCCGCGCGCTGTGGAGATTGCCATGCAGGGTAGAGTTCCCCTAATTATTTGTGCAACGGGCAAGGACGGTTCCGGGACAGTGGTGGGCGACGGACCTTGGGATGGTCCGGTGGAGATTAAGGGCGATCGTTTAGTTAGCGCGGTGACCCAGATTACAGGACTTGCTTTGGTGTCGGTATTGCCCGATGCGGGGCATGGCATATCCATGGAACAGGCAAGACAACTGTTTACCAGCGTGGCCGGATTAGGTGTTAGTGTGGATCTGATCTTTCTGTCGCCAGGTTTGATTGGATTTTGTGTTGGGCAGGAAGAAGCCGGATTGGTGGAGAACAGATTAAGGGAATTAGTATTCAATGTTAGTGTTAAGAAAGGATACGCGAAGGTATCCTGTGTTGGAGCGGGGATGCGAGGCGTTCCGGGAGTCATGGCAAAAATTGTGGAGGCCTTATATGAAGCTGACGTCTGCGTTTACCATACCAGTGATTCTCATGCAAGCATTTCCTGTCTGGTGGAAGAGAAGGATTACAAGACAGCGGTTCGGGCCCTACATTGTAAGTTTGACCTGGGCAGCACTAATGTGCGAGGGAGTTGAGTAGTTTGCAAGGCTTTGGTCATTTATTGACTGCGATGGTCACTCCGTTTAAGGAAGGAGGAGGTGTTGACTGTAGTAAGGCGGCAGAACTTGCTTCCCGCCTGTTGGATTCTGGCTCGGATGGGATAGTGGTCGCCGGAACAACGGGTGAATCACCCACCTTAAGCTTCGATGACAAAGTGGAGCTATTTAAAGCGGTGGCGGAAGCCGTCGGGGGTAGGGGAGTAGTCCTGGCGGGAACTGGTTCTTATAGCACGCAGGATACCATTGCGCTTACAAAGGCGGCAGAGAAAGTAGGCGTAGATGGGATTATGTTGGTGGTTCCTTACTATAACAAACCGCCTCAGTCGGGACTATATAGTCACTTTAAGCAGATCGCAGAACAGACAGCATTGCCGATCATGTTGTATAATATTCCTAGTCGCACTTCTGTGAACTTGCTTCCCGAAACGGTAGCAAAACTGGCTCAGATTGACAATATTATAGCGATTAAAGAGGCCTCAGGGAATCTAGGACAAGTGGCGCGGTTATTCCAGATTACTCCCGATGACTTCTACATATATAGCGGTGATGATAGTCTCACGTTGCCGGTGATGAGTGTAGGAGGCATCGGGGTTGTGAGTGTGGCGGCCCATGTCGTCGGGCGAAGTATTCGAGAGATGATCGATAGCTTTCTCGGGGGCAAAGTCAAAGAAGCAGCGGAGATCAACCGCAAGCTCCTCCCCCTCTTCGATGCCCTTTTTGTGACAACAAATCCTATTCCGATCAAAACAGCCGTTAATCTGCTAGGCGGGGAGGTTGGGTCGGTACGTTCTCCCTTAGTGGAGCCCTCTGCCGAGGAGATAGGCATTATTAAGCAGGCTCTGAAAAAAGTAGGTTTGCTAGACCTTTAAGAAGCGGGGGGCCACCCCCGCTTCTTACATATGAAGGACTTAGTATGAGGTTGCCCCACCTAAGAAAACGCTACATCCAAGGCGTTGACCAGGGGGAAGAGGATATGATAGGATTAAAATGACAGTTTTTTCTACATAGGTTACTAATTGATCCATGGTTGACGTTAGACTCATTCGATGCCAATCGACGTTGAGGGCTTACGTTATTAACGATCATGTCATAGACATAAAGACTCTAAAGGCCTACTTCAAGGCAAGTTGCTGAAATGGTTCTTGTGCTGGTAATCCTGTTTTGCGCAGAGGTCTTACCTCAACACCATTATCTGAAAACTACGAAAAAAGTTAGGGAGGGTGAAAGAAGTGAGCCGTGCAAGCAAAATTGGCCTAACCGCAATCATTTTGGTTGTATTACTGGGTCTATGTTGGTGGCTATGGCCGGCATCTAACGATGCGGATGTTACGGATGGTGAAGACAATGAACAAGCTCAAGACACACAATCCGCCCAGTTTGAACGAGAGGATTCATTGGCGTTGACAACGGCCTTTGTGGGAATAAGTAAGAACGATGTTGTTGGGCTTACATCATTTACGGATGAATACGGGATCGAATTGGAGGAGTTACAAGGATATGACTTGCTTGAGAGCAAGCTAATCACCCACATTGCAGCAGGGCAGGAGTTTCTCCCAAATGTACTCTTCATGTCGGAGGAATCAGCCATCGAACTGGTCAAGACTAATGCCTTTGTGGAACTAGGTCCTCTCTTGGAGAAAGCGGAGGTTGATCCTGCCATATTACCTGCAGGCAATAGGCTGTATCCAGCGTTTTTTGAAGGGAAACAGATATTTCTGGAAGTGTCCCTATCATCCACATTAAGAACTGCCAGAGCCTTGGTTGGCTTGCTCAATCGAGGGAACATAGATGAAGCTTTCCAATTAGCCTACTATCTTGCTTCGCACCGGGAAAAACCTAAGCCCCTAGCTTTAGGTTTAACCTGGCCAATTGAATTTGAGCATCCTGTACGCTCATTTTATGTAAAGCGCATTCCAGAAATCATCTACTATAATTACTTACACCCTGATCTGCAGGAGCATTGGACCATGGAGGAATTCCAGTGTTACTATGAAGAACTTATGGAAGTTCATTACCGATACGTTGCAACGGCCTTTCCGGTGGAACAGGAAAGGGTAGAGGTTTGTACTAGTCGAATTACGGGCAAGGAGTATCAGGATGTTGTACGGGTACACGTCCTTTTGCACCAGAGCGCTGGTCGGGGAGAGGATCAATACATCTCTAACGAGGCAACAGAGGTGATGTACTTTATAATGGTTGATGACGGATGGAGATTGATATTGTAGTCAGTCTTATACTACTGTGTCGGCATAGCGCTTCTACACATCGGCTAAGCCGCAGTAGATATATGCTCAAATTGCAAGGGCAACTGCATTAACAGATTGGTATATGCAAATTCTTGTTATCTGCGATGCAGCCTGGATTCCCGGAAAGGATAACGATGAAAGTTGGTAAAACGGTTACTATTCAGACGTAGTGGAAATGGGCGCAAAAGGAACTTCCCTTGCCGGTAATGTGGGGCCGAATGTTTGTCTATTTTGGGGGTCGACATGTCCATATATCGCAAATAAGACTTCCAAAAAACCAGTCTAAAATGCAGATCTCCTGGATCCAATGTCGAATATATACTCTGTAGATTACTTCACAAGAGAGACTCGGCATGAACCGGTGGACAAGACCTGAAATTACAGAGGAAAAAGTACAACAGATAAGGGACATTGTTGCCGAAAATCCTGATTGGCACAGGACTAGAATATCTAAGCACCTTTGCGCATTATGGGGCCGGTTAAGACCAAGGCTAAGGTTTCCGGGAGTGCCGAAGGGGCACAGATTTATGCTCGGATCGATAGTCTCATGACCACCTTGAAGAAGCAAAACCTCAATGGGTATGACGGCCTGCGAGCGGTCTACGGCGGCCAGGTCCCAATCTCCCCCGGATAGCTTAGTCACGAACCCTAATAACAAGCCTGTAGTTCAATCTCTACCTGTCGGGGCCGAGGTCTGACTAGGCGTACCTGCACGGGCTAATTCCCATGTTTCGCACCCTGTGCTCATAGGACAGACAGTTTTCGAGAAAGCCGCCTTATAGCACCTCGTTTGCCAAATTGTTTATTGTTATGCTTGGGCAGCTTGCAGGCCGGGGAGCAAACACTTGATCACAATAAAGGGAATCATTCTGAGAATTGCGTAAACTATTAGAAAGAAGGTGGTGAGTTATAAGGCTTGACTCTATCCACCTCTGAATAGTAACCCCCATCGGAAGTTGCGGGTAATTCAACGTAGGGAATGGACATACTAAATGCCTTCGTATATCCTATAATTAGAAAGTGTGATTTTCCGAAAGGAGGATGTCTTGATGTTAGTAGAGCTTCGTTCGCGTTCCCAAATTACCATACCAGCAGAGGTTGTCAGAAAGCTAGGGGCGGTTGAAGGGGATAAGTTGGAAGTAGTCGAGAAAGACGGGGGGATTTTCCTTTGTCCAGTGGTGGTATGTCCTAAAGCAAAAATGGAGCAGATCGCCAAGCTAGTTAGAAAGGCGGATACTGAGACTCATAAGTTAAAGGCTTATGATGACGTGGACCAAATGTTTATGGATATGGGGAACAACCCTGATGAACTATAAGTTAAAGCCCACCAAGTCATTTGAGAAAGACCTTAAGAGACTAACTAGGGCCGAGCAGAAAATGGTGGCTAGAAAACTTAAGTTGTTGCTGGAAAACCCCTTTCATCGTCCGTTACGCACGAAGAAAGTTAGAGGGTTTGATGGTCTATTGGAGTGCAGTGTGAACATGGACATTAGAATTTTGTGGAGGCATGAAGGTGAAAACATAATTCTCATACTGGCTGTACAATAAGAAATAGTAAAATAAAAAGAACCATAACAGTAATTCAGTTATGCCATTCCGGAAACGCAAGGAAATGACGGCCATAAGAACCGTAGTCAAAAGGCTAGAAAGCCCAGGCTATGAACCACCTATGTAACCGGGCCGTTACCACAAGAGGGCAATCAATCAAATTATGACGAACGGTTGCGGCAATAAAGCATGGGCTAGATTGCTATTGCCCTTTATAGGGTCTTAGGGCTGCAGTTTTCATGGAAATGTGGTGGGTTTTACCTCTGGAAATAATTAACCAGGGGGTTTCCCTTGTCAGCTCCGCGATGATCGAGTATAATTGCATTAAGATCCTCGGACGGCTAGCTTTCTTTATTTGGACAGCTAATCGGTCAAGAACGCCCGCCTGTTCTTGACTAACAGTAATATATCTATGTACAAATTAGGTGCGATGCGTCCAGAAAATGGATTTGCAGATTTTTGTGGAGGTGTGCTTATATGGCGAGGGGAGAACGTGCGCTCTCGATTATACCCCTCGGCGGAGTTGGCGAGATTGGGAAGAATATGTTCGTTTACGAATATGATGAGGATCTGATCTTGGTAGACGCCGGGGTAATGTTTCCCGATGATGATATGTTGGGTATTGATTTGGTTATTCCAGATATTTCCTATCTAAGAGAGAACAAAGATAGGTTACGGGGCATTTTTCTGACTCATGGTCACGAAGACCATATTGGAGCAGTCCCCTATGTATTAAGGGAGATTCCAAATGTACCGGTTTATGGTACAAGGTTGACCCTAGGCCTGCTGGAAGGCAAATTAGTGGAATTTGGTCTAGCCGACGGAACAAAAACCGTCTGTGTTAAGGCTGGCGATCAGGTACGTGCGGGTAACCGCTTCACGGTGGAGTTCATCCATGTTAATCACAGCATTCCCGATGTGGTTGCTTTGGCAATCACCACACCGGAGGGTGTGGTGATCCATTGTAGTGACTTCAAGTTTGACCAGACTCCAATTGATGGTAAGGTAACTGATTTCCACCGATTGGCGGATCTAGGGGATCGGGGTGTGCTTGCGGTCCTATCCGACAGCACTAACGCAGAACGGCCTGGCTATACTTTATCAGAACGGGTACTTACGGAGACTTTTAACGATATCTTCCGCCGGGCAAAGGGACGGGTTTTAGTAGCTACTTTTGCTTCTAATATCCATAGGATTCAACAGGTGATCGATTCCTCGATTAAACATGACCGCAAGATTGGGTTGATCGGTCGCTCCATGGTGAATGTGGTCACTATTGCTAAAAGACTGGGTTACCTTAATCTTCCGGGGGAAGTCCTAATCGATATTGATGAGGTGGATGATTATCCGCCCCAGCAATTAACGATTATTACTACGGGCAGCCAGGGTGAGCCCATGTCGGCTTTGACGCGTATGGCTATGAATAACCATCGTCAGCTTGAGATCTATCCAGGGGATACGGTTGTGGTCTCGGCAAACCCCATACCTGGTAATGAAAAAATGATTGGTAGGACTATCGACCACCTATTTAGACAGGGTGCTGAAGTGATTTACCACTCGGTATCCGGGGTACATGTATCGGGTCACGCCAGTCAAGAAGAACTGAAGTTATTGCTTAATCTATGTCGACCGAAGTACTTTTTCCCGATTCACGGTGAGCATCGCATGTTGTTTAGGCATGCGAGACTAGGCATGGATGTAGGTATTCCTGCGGACAATATTGTGATTATGGATAAGGGAGAGGTCTGGCAGATAGAGTACGGAACACTGCAGAAGGCAGGACAGGTGAAGTGTGATCCCGTGTACGTTGATGGTCTCGGTGTGGGTGATGTGGGCAATATTGTCCTCCGGGATCGGCAACAGCTATCCCAAGACGGTATTTTAGTGATCGTTGTTACTATTAACCGGCAGACTGGAACGGTGGTTGCCGGACCTGATGTGGTCACCCGGGGCTTTGTTTACGTACGGGAGTCGGAAAAACTGCTAGATGAAGTACGACAACGAGCCAGCGATGTGATGGATCACTGCACCCAAAATGGCATTCTCGAGTGGGGTCCGATAAAAGAGGAAATGCGGTCGGATCTATCTCAATTCCTCTATGGTCGCATCAAACGGAAACCGATGATTCTCCCGATTATCATGGAAGTCTAGCTACATGATTACTCTTGCCTTGGGGATGTTTGGTTTAATTCCAACATCCCCAAGGCTAACCGCTTTTTCCGCTTGATATTGTCTTCCCTTCATAAATTTCTGCTCGGAGTGTCATACTAAGCGGTGAAGACACCAAAGAAGGGAAGTATCTGCCGTTGACTGATAAACAATCCCTGCAGCCAGAACCGGGCCCTAGATTACCCCAAATGCCTCCGACTCTTCCAGGAAGAGGGCCTGAGCCAGGTCGGACTAGTCCGCAAACGGAAAGTATCATCCAGTTTGGGCAACCTTCTCCGCCCCCCACGATGCCAAGTAAGATTCAGTGTTTAAGCATCGTCGGGCAGATCGAAGGCCATCTGGTACTGCCGCCTAACAACAAAACCACGAAATACGAGCATGTCATACCTCAACTTGTGGCCATCGAGCAGAATGAGAACATAAAGGGCTTACTGGTGATTCTAAATACAGTAGGTGGAGATATAGAGGCGGGACTTGCCATTGCCGAGATGTTAGAAAGCATTTCCAAGCCCACAGTCTCATTGGTTCTGGGTGGTGGACACTCCATCGGTGCACCTATTGCTGTGGCCACTGATTACTCCTTTATAGCCGACACCGCAACCATCACTATCCATCCAATTCGCCTAACGGGACTTGTCATCGGGGTACCCCAAACCTATGAATATCTGGACAAGATGCAGGACCGGGTAATCCGGTTTATTACGGAGCACTCGAATATTGATCAGGAGAAACTCAGGGAGTTAATGTTTAGAACAGGTGACCTAGTCCAGGATGTGGGGACCGTCCTCATCGGTAGAGATGCCGTTAAGGTCGGACTAATCGATGCAGTAGGGGGTCTACGCTCAGCGATGGATAAGCTCAATGAGCTGATCGATGCTTCCTCTGTGCAGGAGCCTGCGAATACGGTGCCAGTGTAAGGAGAGTGATGTTGTTGCTGTATACGATCATGCCAGAACACGTGATTTTTCCGGAAAGTTATCAGGTGTCCGGTCACCAACTGCGCCAAATCAATCACCGGGGAGTAGATATGTTGGTTCAGGTTCATGAATCAGGACATCCCCAGATTGCAAGGCTACTTAGTACCGAGCCCTCCCATTACTTAGATCCCTTGCTACAACCAGGGACGGTGATTTCACCAAGTCCGCTGTGAGTCGCCCAGGCAATAACGCCTAGGCGTAATCTCCTAAAAGCGCGCTCATGTTTTCCCCTGCCGCGCCATAGAATTCCTATAGGGATGCAAGTCAACCGAAGGACCATCACGGGCGATGTCTCATATACTGACCTAGATCAGTAAGTTGCGGAGGTTGGGAAGATGACCTTAGCCGAGACTAAGCCCGGGACGTGCTACCGTATTATCAGTATTCCCGACGAACACATCAGGAATATGGCCCTTCGTTTCGGTATTGGGGAGGGCGCGACTATTTACTGTGAGCACAGACTTATGAAGGGTCCTGTAATTGTCTCCAGATACCAGCAGCGCATGGCGATCGGTTATGACTTGGCCCAAGGAATCGAGGTGGTGGTCCACCTCGTGGGGGTGGCGGGCCGTGCTTCCAAAGAGATTTTCCCAGGAGCGATGGATCGCGTTGGTGGGAAACCCCAATGCAGGTAAGTCTGTGGTCTTCAATAGCCTAACCGGAATGTACGTTGATGTGTCCAATTATCCCGGTACAACAGTTGACGTCCATTGGGGTCGCTTGGGTAAAGACCTACTCATCGATACCCCAGGTATTTACGGCGTTTCCATGTTCAACGACGAAGAAGAGGTAGCCCGCAGGATCATCCTCGAGGCCGATTGTATCATCAATGTAGTCGATGGGGTGAGGTTACACAAGGACCTTTTTCTAACCCTACAGTTGATCGATCTGGGTTTGCCCATGGTTGTGGCCCTAAACATGATGGATGAGCTACAAAAGTGCAGGATGCAAATTGACATAGAGAAGTTGGAGACGTTACTTGGTGTCCCTGTTATCCCTATGGTAGCAGTCCGGGGTCAGGGGCTAGACAAGCTTAAGGATGCGATTAGACATCCCCGCAGAGGCTTGGTCGATCCCTGGCTTAGATCCCAGCTTGTCCATCTCCATAGGGAACATGCGGCCATAGGCAGTCCTAGGGAAGCTTTATTGGTCTTGGAGAACGATCCTGAGCTAACGAGAAAGTACAACGTCTACCCAAAGATCAGGGAAAGGATCTATGGTGCCCGGCGTAGGCGGGCGGACTGGATTGTAGAGCAGTGTGTCCGCAAACTGCCTGACCGGAAAAAGGAGAGGAGGTGGCTCGAACGTTTACTAACCCAGCCATTGACAGGGTTTCCCTTATTCATTCTGATCATGGTTATCCTGTACTTCATTGTTGGGGTTTTAGTGGCCCAGCTTTTGGTCGGTTTTCTGGAAGAAGGGCTCTTCCAAGGGGTCTATGAGCCTTGGATCTCATCGTTAGTTAGCCGAATGCTGCCTCAGGCGTCAATATTCGCCCAGCTTTTGGTTGGCCCCTTTGGGGCTTTGACCATGGCGGTGACCTATCTTTTTGGTCTGCTCTTGCCGTTGGTCCTTGGTTTTCATCTATCAGTGGGCTTTTTAGAGGATTCTGGGTATCTACCTCGGGTGGCAGTTCTAGCCGATCGAGGTCTAAACAAGATTGGGCTTAACGGCAAGGCCGTCATCCCTTTGCTTCTTGGCTTTGGATGTGTGACTATGGCCTTAGTCAGCACCCGTATCCTTGGCTCCAAGCGGGAACAGACCATTGCCACCGCCTTACTATGTCTTGTGATTCCCTGCTCCTCCCAGATGGGGATCATCATGATTATGCTTGCTTCCTTAGGACTGCGGGCCATGCTTTTTTACTTGCTGCTAATGCTCTTGGTCTTCATCTTGGCCGGGTTATTGCTGTCGTGGTTCTTGCCCGGTCGTTCAACTCAGCTTTTCATTGACCTGCCGCCGCTGCGCTGGCCCCGGTTCTCCAATGTCCTGAAGAAGGCTCTTTCTAGATCCGTGTCCTTTCTCAAGGATGCAGGACCGCTGTTTCTTGCGGCTTCTTTACTAATTGGGGGCCTAGAGTGGATGGGACTTCTACCCTGGCTGGAACGATTATTTGCTCCCCTTACCGTAAGCTGGCTGCTCCTTCCCAAGGAAACCACCGTGCCTTTCATTATGGGGCTATTGCGGCGGGATCTGGGTGCCGCAGGACTGTACTCCCTAGATTTATCCCCTCAGCAAATGCTAGTGTCATTAACTACGATCACATTCTTTGTTCCCTGTATCGCGTCGATGCTAGTACTGTTCAAAGAACGGGGGGTCAAGCAAGGGGTATGCATCTTCATTGGTACCCTTGCTTCCGCCTTGTTACTTGGAGGGTTGGTGGCACGGCTCTTAGTCTGATTAGTTCTTCAACAGAAGCCATCCGCCAAGGGCAAGGAGAATAGTGCCAATCACTCGGTACCACGTAAAAGGAAGGCGTTCTAGTCCAAACAACCCTAAGTGATCGATTAAGGATGCAGTCAGGACCTGCCCAATAATGATTGCCGTGGTGGCTGCGGCCACACCGATTTGGGAAATGCTTCTAACAACGGCATAGACAATACCTACACCCAGAATACCACCAAGATAGAGATACCAAGGGGCCCGGGTCACCGCCAGAATACTGCCTTTGCCTAAGCCAAAGGAAAAAAGAATCAAGCTGACAAAGGCTAACCCCACAATATGTACATAGAAAGTAGCTTGCCAGATCCCGTGTACTTTCCCTAGCCCGGAGTTTAGCGAGCCCTGTAAGGCCATAGCTACACCTGAACTGGCCGCGATGATGAGTGCTAAGGTACCTGCTTTTAGATCCATGCTATCTCCCCTTTTTCTTTAATTTTATCTTGTGACTTTCCACGAAATCTATGCCCCCGCCTTCTAGGGTGACTCACCTTAGCATAAGCTTTGTAAAGATTGGTTCTGAGGGAGGGATGGGGATGATCGGTCGGACAGTGGTGTTTTTTGCTATGGGTGTAAGCCTATTGTTCCTAGGGGTCCGGGTGATGTCTACGGGCTTGAGATTACGAGCGGAAGGACCCATCCGGCGCTTGCTAGGTAAGGCCGGGGATCATCCATGGCTCGGTGTAGGGCTGGGCACTGTAGCAACAGGACTGATGCAAAGCTCTAGTGCCGTGACAGTGATGCTGGTTAGTATGACCGAGGCTGGTCTTGTTACTCTCCAGAACGCCTTTGCAATCATGCTTGGGGCTAACATTGGCACAACTATCACCGGGTATGTGATGGCTCTTCCCTTTGAGAACCTAGGGATCTGGTTTATACTAGTCGGTCTACTCCTAATGTTGGCTTACCGGAACGGTTCTATGTATACCGCAGGGATCGTATTAGCTGGTTGTGGGCTTATCCTTTGTGGGATGCAGACTATTGGCCACGGTGTGGCACCGCTAGGAGAATGGACATGCATTGAGACAATTATCCGGGTATCATCGAAAAACAGGTTGTTTGGGATTCTAACCGGTGTCTTGGTCACTTCTATCCTGCAAAGCAGCAGTGTCTTTATTGGCATTGTCATGGTTATGGCCAAGGAAGGAGTACTTGGCCTATCTAGCGCGGCCCTATTAGTCTTAGGCAGTAATATTGGCACTTGTATTACTGCCTTGATCGCCTCCATTGGCACGAAAACAGCAGGCCGGCGGACTGCCGTGGGCCATACCATCTTCAATCTGTGGAGTGTTTTGGTGTTTTTGCCCTTTCTAAGACCCTTGTTACTTCTAATAGAGACAACATCAAGCCAGCTACCGGTTCAAATAGCCAACTTCCATTTCCTGTTTAACCTGCTTACAGTCCTGGTGACTATACCCGCTTTACCGGGGCTTGTTTTAGTTACCCAACGAGTGGTGCCTAAGTGAGCTAGGAGTTAACACTGCGGGAGACTTCATACCAGGAATCATCACAACAACAAAGGGTCAGTGTGCACCCGCCCCCAATCATCCCCTTGGTGGCTAACAGGTCCTGGGCGTCTTGTAGGTGAATATTACCAGCGCTACTACTAATCCCCACGTTTCCATCGGTAAAGACTAAAGTGACCACTTGTCCTGGGATGCCGCACAGGTCTGTGATTACCACAGGAGTTGGGGCACTGACGCGGACGACCCGTTTGCCGAGAAGGTCTAGCTTTGTATCAGTCAAGGAGATTCTGGCAAAGGCAAGGGGTTCTTGGATACCTTGATTAGTGATTAAGGCTCCTGTTTTCCCCTCAGCAATGACCTCGATGCCCTCCTCTTTGCCGAGAATCCCGTTCTCTAGCTTGTTGTTCTTCGCGGGGAACCTTATACCAAAACCCCGGCAGAAGGCAACATCCCTTCGATCAAACTCCATGCCTATGGTGTGGGAGCCAAGAGCTAGTGAAGCAAGTCGGGGGCCAATCACCCAAACTGCCCGATCCTGGTTAGTACCTCCCCCAAGGCGCACGATCCTGCCCGCCACAAGATCACCATCCTGAAAGGAAAAGCCAAGATCCGGGTTACCGTACCCATAGAGGCTTGAATCTGACGGGCCTACCTTGCTATTAAACCAGAAAACTCCATTTCCGTGTTGTCCCCTATCGCCTTTTTGATCAGCATAGAAGTAGATGCCCAAATCCCGATAGTCTTGGTTTTTCTGATAGGCATCGCCAAAGAGTTTAATGACTCCCCCGGCGCCCTCTGTTACCTGATCCTGGGGCAGGATATATACCCTAGAGCCGTGATCACCGGACCACTTGGCCGGATCCGATTGGATTCCTGTATAACTAGCAAGATGCTCCGAGACAATCCGACTATTGCCCAGTTCCCTTGCCGACTGAATAGTCCAGACTCTACTGTTCGGGGGATAGTTCCCAGGGAGCCGGAAACGTCTAGGACCTAGAATGGCCAAGTCCCGTTCTTCTTTGCCGTTGACATACACAGTGATCTTGTCGGTAGTTCCGCAAGAGAGCTCTACTACCCGCTGATTCTGTCCAATGGTTTGCCCTTCGATGAGGATAGGGGTGTCCCAAATACTTTGTTCTATGGACGAACTCCCCAGCAAGAATGGTGAGGGACACTCGGTCTCTAAAGTCATCTCAATGGGTAGTTCCGTGTCTTTGTGTTTAGAGAACGGAAGACTCTGCAGAGCAAGCAGATCGCCATCCCGATCCAGCAATCCCACCTGATCGATCCTCCAATCCCCAACCCCCGAAGGAAGGACGAATCGAGCCGTAACCCGGCCCTTCTCCAGTTTGAGCTGATGTATTGTGGCCCGGTAGTGTTCTTGCATCCCATCCGGTGTTCTACTACTAACCGTCATCTGCCACAGATATATGTTTTGGCCTAGGGCCTTCGCTCGGGCCACCTTAGCTTGGCCCACTTCAGTCAAGAATCCCTTTGTTGACATGACTTATGCCGACATCGACTACTTCAAAGCCGGGACTAGTCCGAAAGTAGCGCTTGGTCGGTTCCCTCCTTCTTGAGCTTGGCTATCTATAGCCTGCTCTTACTACTCTAATAATTACATCTTACCACGGGACATTTCGTTGGAACAACTAAAACCATGCTGGCGTGTCCTATAGTTTTCCAAACTACAGCCACAGGCCAGGGAAGACCTTGGTGTACTCTCGTGCATATGATGTATAGATAATGTATTTGGTGAGGGAAAAACTGGACTAAAACAAGCTCAGGGAGTTCTTTGCTCTGGCTTGCAGGAGATTAGGCACAGGATGTCGTACATTGAATATGTGGAGCGCATCAACAATAGATAAAGGGTGTTAAGAAAGATTATGAGCAGGTCCCAAAACAGTGGACTATATTCTGAACACATATATGCCGATCTTAAAAAGCGTATTATCGCCTGTGAGATTGCCCCTGGTACCCTATTGAGCCAAGGAAGACTAGCAGAGGACTATGGGGTCAGCCGTACGCCGGTACGGGATGCCCTCCAGCGGTTAGAGCAGGACCAATTGGTTAGCAACCTACCGAAAAAGGGGGCTTTGGTCCGCACGGCAAACTTTACCGATGCCGTGGAAGTGACTAGGATTCGCCAAGTGCTAGAAGCCTATAGTGTCCGGGCCGCCACCGTTAACCTTATCGAGGAACGAAAAGCTGGATTGGCGGATCTATTGAGCAAAATGGCCAAAGCTATCGACGATTCAGAGGTAGATCAGTTCTATATATTAGAACGGAAATGGCATGAGGAATTAATCACTGTTTCAGGCAATCGCCGATTGGAGCAAGTGCTGATTACCCTCGTGGATCCTTTGTGTGAGAAGTCTTACCGGACTTACATTAACCTAGTGCCAGATAGCACTGTGGTGATGTATGAGGATCATGCCAAGATCTTCGAAACCATGCTAGAAGGTGATGCTGAAAAGGCAGGAAATCTAATGTCAAAGCATGTTGAGAGAATGGTGGATGCCATGCTGTTTATGGCTAAGCAGTTAGGTAACGTCTAATGGTTTTTTTAACAAATCTTGTATACAAGTTGAACGCAAGGAGGATACGAAAATGCGTGCTTTGGTCAAAACAAAGGCAGGTCAGGGCCTGGAGATGGTGGAAAAGCCAATACCAACTCCCGGTGTTGGCGAAGTGTTAATTCAAGTTAGGTACGCATCGATCTGTGGTACGGATCTACATATATATAAATGGGATAATTGGGCCCAGGGACGGATCAAGCCACCGTTGACCATCGGGCATGAGTTAAGTGGGCAAGTGGCCGGCTTAGGTGAGGGTGTCCGGAATGTACAGGAGGGTGACTGGGTATCCGCGGAAGGACATATTTGGTGCGGGCAGTGCTATCAATGTCATACGGGCCAGAAACATATCTGTCGCCAAGCACAGATTATCGGGGTGGATCGGGATGGATGCTTTGCGGATTATGTTGTGCTCCCGGAGCAAAACATTTGGAAACTGCACCCCGAGATGGATCCTTGCCTAGGTAGCGTATTTGATCCCTTTGGTAATGCGGTGCATGCTAGTATGTCCTGGAACCTAGGAGGCAGGAGCGTTCTGGTGGCAGGATGCGGACCCATTGGGGTAATGTGCGTAATGCTTGCTAAATGGTTTGGTTCTTATCCGATTATCGCGGTGGAGACTAATGAGTATCGTCGAGGGCTAGCCAAAAAGGCTGGCGCTACTCATGTATTCAACCCCCAGGATGTGGACGTGGCAAAAAAGGCCTTAGAGGCTACTGCAGGGCAGGGGGTTGACATTTTCCTGGAAATGTCCGGGAGTGAATCGGCGATTCGGTCTGGTATTTCGGCGGTTAGGCCTGGTGGGGGAATATCCCTGTTGGGTATTCCCGGCAAAGAAGTGAGTCTTGATTTAGCGGAGGTTATCTTCAAGCAGCTAACAGTCCTGGGGATTAACGGCCGGCGCGTTTTTGATAACTGGTATATGATGGAAAAACTAGTGTTATCTGGATTTGATTTACAGTCTTTGGTTACCCATCGGTTACCCTTCTCTGAATGGGAGAGGGGCATGCAGCTTATGGCTGAAGGAACATGTGGTAAAGTTACCTTAGAAATTAGTTAAGGGGGAGGACTATGAGCCTATCATTTTTGCAGGAGCACCTTACGGCTCTGCAGGACAGTAAACTGTACAACCGGATTAAGGTCATCGAGGGGGCCCAAGGAGCGTGGGTGGAGATTGATGGCCGGAGGATGCTTAATCTTTGTTCCAATAATTACTTAGGATTAGCCAATCATCCGGCACTTAGGGAAGCGGCACAAAGAGCCATTGAGGAATTCGGTGTTGGACCTGGGGCAGTGCGTTCCATTGCGGGTACCAACTCACTACATCAGCGACTAGAGGAGCAGTTAGCCCATTTTAAGAAGACCGAAGCAGTCTTATCCTTTCAGTCGGGATTCAATGCAAACCTAGCTGTTATTCCTGCGTTGGTGGGAAAGGAAGATGTGATTATAAGTGATGCTTTAAATCATGCTAGCATCATCGATGGATGCCGATTGAGCCGGGCTACAGTTTATGTGTATCCCCATCGTGATATGGCTGCCCTTGAAAAACTATTGGGGGAGAACCAGGGACGTAAGGTTCTGGTCATTACCGACGGAGTGTTTAGTATGGATGGGGATATTGCACCCCTACCAGAAATTGCCCGGTTGGCTAAGCAATACGGCGCCATAACCATGGTGGATGATGCCCATGGTGAGGGGGTCTTAGGTAGCCATGGCCGGGGGATAGTCGATCATTTCGGGTTGCACGGGCAAATTGATGTAGAGGTGGGCACCCTGTCTAAGGCCTTTGGTGTCGTTGGCGGTTTTGTGGCTGGAAGTAAGTTGCTTATTGATTATCTTAAACAGAGGGCCCGGCCATTTCTGTTCTCCTCAGCCTTGACCAGTGCTGATGTGGCTGCCTGCCAAAAGGCTGTGGAAATCCTTGACGCAAGCGATGAGTTGGTAAGCAGACTATGGGATAACGCCCGTTACTTCCAGCAGCAGATTCAAGAAGCAGGATTTACCCTTGGACAGACGGAAACACCGATTACGCCAGTGATGCTTGGAGAATCGGCTCTAGCCCAGGCCTTAAGCGAACAACTTTTCGCCCAGGAGGCAGTCTTTGCCCAAGCCATTGTCTATCCGACGGTTCCCCAGGGTAAGGCCCGGATTCGGGTGATGGTATCGGCTGCTCATTCCCAAGAGGATCTCGACTATGGAATTGCAGCCTTTAAACGGGCAGGTACCCAATTGGGTTTAATCTAAAGACAATAAGGGGATGAGTTAGAACAAGAGTAATGACCGAGTCTTTCTAAACCGATGCTAAGGCTCCCGCACAATTATAGAAGTTGAGTCAGTGACGGACGAAAGGTCCGGGGTAGGAGGGTGGGGTATATGGGGGTTTCTGCGCCTGTTTCCAATAGGCGAATTACTTGGCTTGCGTTTTTGATGGATTTTGGAATTGGTATTGTAATGCTTGCGTTACCTCTTTTGGTTATGTATCGGGGTGGAAGTGCCTTCCAGATGGGCATGATTGGACTACTACATCGACTACCCTGTGTCTTGGGGTGCGCCGTTTTTGGACCCTTCTCCGACCGGATCGGTCGGAGAAGATCCATCCTCATTTCGTGTATCTGTTTGATCGTTCTTTACTTACTTATGGGTTTTTGTACTTCCCTGGTGCTCACTTTCTTCTTGGTTGGCGGCATTGGGTTTGCCAACGCCTTATTTTGGCCCGCGGTGCAAGCTTGGATGGGTGATCTGTATCAAGGGGATACTAATCAGATCATTGTTACCGTTGGTCGCTACAATCTCAAATGGAGTGTGGGTCAACTTCTAGGCAATTTACTAGCCGGTTCTCTTCTTCGGGTGGGACTGGGTATTCCCTTTGTGGTATCTGGGATTTTTGCCGTGATGATTGCCCTTTTGGCCAAAAATCTACCCGAGGTACAAGTAGCCGAGTTGGCCCAGGAAGAAGAGGATCTAAGGAAGGACAAAGATCAAAGGATCTTGCATTATGTAGGTTACGCGCAATTGGCCAATTTTTGTGCATGGCTAGCTTTGGGAATGATCGTTAGCATCTTTCCACGGATTGCAGCACAAAGACTTCTGCTTACTTCTGTGGGCACAAGTCTTATGATTGGCTGCATAGGAGTTGCCCGGACCGCATGTTTTGTATTCCTATCCAAACACCACTTCTGGCACTATGAGACATTGCCGCTAATTAAAGCTACACTTTTGGGAGCAATCGTGTTTTTGCTTGCGTTCCTCCTTCCCGTCTCGCTCCCAATAAGCATTCTAGCGTTAACTAGCTTAGGAATGATCATTGCCCTCACATATACAAACTGTGTAGTATATAACATTTCCCTGAGCCAAGACAGAGGCAAGGCAACGGGCTTCAATGAGGTAATTCAGCTGGGTGGATATTGTGTTGGCGCGCTTCTGGCGGGAATTGGCGGTTCTAGTACCGTAGTTGGCCTGCCGTACCTGATCATTTCTATTGTATTTGCCTGTGGTACCCTTGGCCTGATTAGATCCCTGAGGGTCGATGAAAGAGACTATGAAGCAGACGAACCCATGGACCAGGCGAGGCATACTTTCTCCTAGCAAAAACTGGGCGTAAAGCTTCAATCTATGCTATAATCATGCTAACGATAGCCGAAGGGGGAACGCCGCGTTTTTGCGGATATGCTATGACCATCTTTAAAGCAGTAATTATGGGAATTGTTCAAGGTCTAACAGAGTTTTTGCCAGTCAGTTCGTCAGGTCATCTGGTGTTGGCAGGACATTTCTTGGGCGTGGAAGGGCCTGGTCTGTTTCTAGAGGTAATGTTACACTTTGGCACCTTGATCGCTGTGGTTGTCGTTTTTTGGCAGGATATTGCGGCCATGATCCGATCAGTGGTACTTTTTATAGGCCGGCGGCGACTCAACTCCCATGATCAGATGTATCTGAACTTGGTTTGGCTGTTGATCCTGGGCTCAGTGCCAGCCGCGGTATTGGGACTTGTTTTTAAATCAAAGTTGGAGCTTCTGTTTGGTTCTACTAAGACTGTGGGATTGATGCTTGGTATCACGGGGGTTATTCTTGCCATTAGCGGCAGGCTTGGTAGTAAGGGTAAACAGTTAGGGCAAGTAACTGCACTGGATGCTTTGGTTATTGGTACCGGTCAAGCCTGCGCATTAGTACCGGGCCTTTCGCGGTCAGGAACCACCATTGGGGCTTCCCTGTTTCGCGGGTTGGATCGACCCACCGCGGCTAGATTCTCCTTTCTTCTAGCTATTCCCGCAGTACTTGGAGCCACGGTGCTGGAGTTGTTTTCTGTCTCGATTACCAGTGAGGCCATAGTGCCAGTGATAGTGGGAACCATTAGTGCAGCAGTTTTTGGGTTTATTGCTATTAAGATACTGATGGAAGTGCTAAACCGGGGTCGGCTAATTTACTTCTCCTTGTATCTATGGCTCTTAAGTGCTTTAGTCCTCCTCGGGATCAAATAAGGAAAAACGTTATGGAGATTTTGCTTATCTTCGTTGGTTCATTCATTGTGGGTCTGTCCGGGGCCATTGTGCCCGGCCCACTTTTTACCGTTACCATAAGTGAGACCACTCAGCGGGGTATTTGGGCAGCCCCCTTGCTGATCTGCGGTCACGCCCTTTGTGAAGTGGCGATGATTTTCGGATTGGTGCTGGGAATTGGACCGTTATTACAGAGTGGATCAATGTTTCGGATCATCAGCGTGATCGGTGGGGGTATCCTTTTGTGGATGAGCTATGGTCTTTTTAGCTCGTCTTTTGAACTGGAACTAAAGGGGAGTGTACATTCCAGGCGCACTAATCCGGTGTGGCTGGGGGCCTTACTGAGTATCACAAACCCCCATTGGATCGTGTGGTGGGCTACCCTTGGCGTTAAAGGTATTATGGAGGCCTTGACCGTTGGCGGCATATTGGCGGTGGTGGCCTTTGGATTAGGTCATATCCTTTCGGATTACTTGTGGTATGGGTTTGTCGGTGTGGCCTTAAGTCTTGGCAAAGACCGCCTCACTCCGGGACTGCTGCGGGGTATCCAACTATTCTGTGGTTTTGCCCTAGTTGTTCTTGGTGGCTATTTTATCATTGAAGGCCTTTTCATTTAGTGGGTGGTACTATGGCAGAGAAAATTACATATCTTAGAGAAAAAAGGGGCAAAGCACCGAAAATGCCCCGTCTGCGCCTGATTCTTTTGGGGGTCTTAGTGATCATTCTAATTAAGGCTCTCTCTACGCTAATTGGCGGAGGAATTGGCACGAAAACCGCTGAGGTGCTATCTGGAAGTCTGTCGTTTAAGATTGCCGCAAACACCTATGCCATACGCCAGGAAACCACCTACTACGCGCCCAGAGGGGGCTTATTGACTGCACTTGTGCAAGAAGGGCAGCGGGTGGCCGCTAACGGGATCGTTTGTGAGCTAAAGGGTGAGCAGGAGGAAGGCCTGGCGCAGACACTGAATAAGACCCGCCAAGAGATCAACCGGATCGAGACAGAATATAATCAACTGATCAACCAAAAACAGAATGAGCTTTTAGGTCTTAAGGATCCCAGTCAAGGGGAAGCATTGCGTTCTGAAATCGAGAGTCTGCGTGGGGCTAGGGATAGGGAACTACAGGGGCTTACTGTTAAGCTACAGGGGATCTTCGATGAACTATCCGCGAGTATTAGTCTGGTCCGGGTAGATGGGGCTGGTTTGGTCAGCTTTAACATTATCTTAGGGGAGCCCCTAGATCTTTTAGGTCTTAACGACATGGGCCAGTTAAATCCAAAAACCTTAGAAGGGGTGCGCTGGTCTAGCACTGAAGATAAGCAAGTCAAGCGGGGCGAGCCCATCTTTCGTGTTGTAGATAATTTCAGTTTTTACCTATTTATCCCGGTGGAGGATCTAAGCGCCTTACCGCTAGGCAAACAGGTGACGGTAAACTGGCCGCACCTTGGAACCAGTGTGGAAGCTGTGGTCTGTAAGGTTGTAGAGAGTGCGACAACTGCTGGAGTGATGCTAGAGACTAAACGGTTCTTACCTGAATTTGTGACCATGATCTGGGAGCCGGCAGAAATTGTAATCGAGGTCTATACCGGTTCAATTGTGCCCCAAAAAGCCTTGGTGAGAGCGGGTGAGCAGGTGGGTGTTTACGTAAGCACAGAGACCGGCCCGGTATTCAGGCCCGTGGATTTATTGTATAATGATGGAAGGCAGGCGGTCATAAGCGGTGTGGCCCCTGGAAATCATGTGCAGTTGAAATAAGTTAGGTAGGGGTTTAGACGTTGGATTTCATCGCAAGGAATATTGAACAGATTCGTAGGAATATTGCTGAAGCAGCTGCCGTTAGCGGTAGGTCTTACCAGGATGTCACCTTGGTGGCAGTGACTAAATCAGTGGAGGCTGCTGCGATCAATCAAGCCATCGCCCAGGGAGTCACTGATATCGGTGAAAACCGGGTACAAGAGGCGCGCCGTAAGTTTCCCCAAGTCGAACCTGTCCGTCGACACATGATTGGACACCTGCAAACAAACAAAGCGGATTTGGCCCTGGATTTATTCGAGCTGATCCATTCGGTAGATAGTCTTCGCCTTGGGAGGGTACTATCCAGGAGTGCTGTAAAAAAGGATAAGGTGGTCGAGGTCTTGGTCCAGGTGAATATTAGCGGTGAAAAGACTAAGTATGGGGTAAAACCCGAAGAAGCTCTTGCTCTGGTAAGTTCCCTAAGTGACCTTGACCACATTAAAGTGGCTGGTCTGATGACCATCTGTCCCTATGTAGATGATCCAGAACAGGTCCGTCCTTTCTTTCGCCAGATGCGCTTGCTCAAGGAGAAAATTGAATCCCAAGGGTTTCCTATGGAGTATTTGTCTATGGGGATGAGTGGGGATTATGCGGTAGCGGTGGAAGAGGGCTCGAACATGGTGCGCATTGGGACCGCGGTTTTCCAAAAGAGGTGTGAAAATGGGGCATAGTTTTATGGATAAGGTGTTAAGCTTTCTAGGATTACAGGATGATCAATCTGCCGAAAAAGACGCCGTTCAAGATAAAAAGGAGAATTCCAAGGTGAAGCGAGGTCAATTGGTGGAGATATCTAAGGTAAAAGAATGGAAGATCATAATTATGGAGCCCCAAACCTTTGATGAAGTCCAGGCGATCGCTGATCATCTAAAGAATGGTTATCCGGTGATCATCCGCCTTGGAGCTGCGGGAAAACAGTTGGCCAAACGCATCGTAGATTTTCTCGGAGGAACGACCTATGCCTTGGATGGTGATTTCAAAAGGCTAGGGGAGGCTATTTTTCTGTGCGTTCCCCGTTCGGTCACGGTAGAGACAGAATTACATCTTGATGCCGAAGTAAGTCCCGAATTTTGGGAACCCATGTTGTGAGGAGGACAAGGACAATGTTAGAGGGTGAACGCTTGGTGGTGTTCGGAGCAGGAAATATGGGAAAGGCCCTGCTTAGTGGTGTTCTATCCGCAAAGCTGTTTCCTGAGGAACAGATCCTAGTTGTCGAGAAGCTGGAAGCAAAGCGGGCCGAAGTGGCACAACTGGGTATCCAGACTACCACTGATTTAGCCTTTGCCTGTTCCTTTGGGACGATCTTGGTCCTGGCGGTAAAACCAAAGGATATACCGGATCTTTTAGGGGAGCTGGCACCGTTGGTCAAGGAGGAGCAGCTGGTCATATCCATTGCTGCAGGAATCAGCATACAGATGCTAAAGAGTTGTCTACCAGCGGCCCTTGTGCGGGTAATGCCCAATACACCGGCTCTGATTGGACAGGGCATCAGTGCTATTGCCCCCGAACAATCGGTGACAAAAGAGGAACAACGGAAGGTGGCCAAGCTCCTTGGGGCTTTAGGCGAATGTGTCTTTGTTTCGGAAGACTTAATTGATGCGGTGACCGGACTTAGTGGTAGTGGGCCGGCCTATGTCTTTTTACTGATCGAGGCTTTGATTGAGGGTGGAGTTGCCGCAGGACTATCGCGCGATGTGGCCCGCAGACTTACATTACAGACCGTGATTGGTTCCGCCCGCCTTCTAGAGGAAACCGGGCAGCATCCTGGGGTGTTAAAGGATCAAGTTACTTCACCAGCTGGAACAACCGCGGCGGGCCTGCGGATACTTGAAGAACGGGGTTTTCGGTCTGCTCTTATCGAGGCTGTCTTAAGCGCCACCGCCCGCTCCAAAGAACTGGCCAGGGGAGATGGATAAAGGATGAAGACAATTGTCTACTGGACAGCAAGGTTAGTGCGCGTTTATCAAATACTGATTTTCATCAGGGTGCTTATCTCCTGGATACCTGTTGATAGAAACAACCGATTAATTGATGCTTTGTTTCAGCTTACTGAGCCGGTTCTTGCCCCTATTCGACGGATCATGCCAAGAACCGGTATGATTGACTTTTCCCCAGTGATTGCGTTGCTTATCCTTTCTTTTATTGAAAGGACTTTGTGGTATTCTTTGATGTAGGAGGGAGTTCATGCCACAGGATTTGGAGGCAAGAATTCGAGATCTTGCAGAACAGGCGTACAACAATAATAAGGCCATGGCTACGGGGTTTTTGGATCCGGCAGCCCAGGATGAGGCCGAGGCCGTAGCAAGAAGTATCCGAGGTATTGTGTACCGGTTTTTTGGAGGCTACCCGGGTGCGGAAAGGCAACGTTTAGTAGTCTATCCCGACTATCTTTCCGCGGATAGCTTCGATGAGCCCATCGGGGCAGTTGAGATTACCGGGAAGTGGGACGGGACGTTGACTCATCGGGATTTTTTAGGTTCGCTCACTGCCCTGGGCTTGAAAATTGATCGTTTGGGTGATTTGTTGCCCGGTCATAATAAGTGTCATGTATTGGTGGTGCCAGAAGTTGCGGACTTTATTACTCTTAACCTCACCCGGGTGGGTAGTTTCCCCGTTGAGGTGGTGCGGATTGATCCGGATATGCTGGATGTTGGTACCCAAAAGCTAAAAGAGATTAGAGGTACTGTGGCCTCCCTAAGACTTGATGCGGTGGCCAGCACCGGGTTTGGTGTGTCCCGCAGCAAGATGGCCAAAGAGATCAAGTCGGAAAGAGTCAAGGTGAACTGGCAGGTGGAAGATGATCCGGCCCAATCGATTAAGGAGAAAGATGTGATCTCCTACCGCGGTAAAGGTAGGGTTGTAGTAGAGGAGATTGGCGGAACCAGTCGCAAAGGACGGGTGCATCTGCGACTGATGCGAACGAGGTCATAACAGGTGTGTGGGAGGAGGTGAGTGGATGCTGACTCCAAAGGATATTCATGAGGCCAAATTCAAGCGAGTATTTCGGGGCTACGATGTTGAGATGGTTGATCAGTTTCTTGAACGAGTGGTTCTTGAATATAGTCAGGTTTATGAAGAGAACCAGAGATTGCGCACAAAGATATCGGAGCTTGAGCAACAGCTTGCCTCCTATAGTAGGCTTCAGGACTCTATTCAAGACATTCTTACCACTGCGAAGCTGAATGCCAAGGCCCTGCAGGAGTCTACCGAAAAGCAGGCGCGAAGCGTTCTGGAAAGTGCGCAGCTTGAGGCGGCGCAGATTCAGCGGGAGGCGGAGGCAAAGCTGGCGGAGCAGAAACTGGCACTAAAGCAGTTGATTGAAAAAGAACAGGTTTTTCGGTCCCAAATGGAGACCTATCTGTATAGCTTTTTAGAGCTTTTGCGTGGCGCCGAGGCACTGGCTGATTTTGACTCAAAGAAGCAGGCAGCAGCGGCAGCCGATGAGTGAACATTGCTTAGGGCTAGGGAAGCTGTTGCTTCCCTAGCTACTTCTATGCGATAGGAATGCAGATGACCTGGCCAGGTACAATCTGGGCCGGGTCTGTGATCTGGGGGTTAACGGTCAGGATTTCACTTACCGTAGTACCATAGTTGAAGGCAATTAGGTTTAGGTTATCACCCAATTGCACTGGATAGGGGTAACTATTAATCCCACAGCCTCCAGGGGGTAGGGGTGGCTGTTGAGGCATGCAGATAATCTGACCAGCGAAGATAAGGTTTGGATTCGTAATTTGCGGATTAATGGCTAAGATGTCCCCTACGGTGGTACCGTATCGCTGGGCGATGACAAACAGAGTGTCTCCTGCCCTAACGGCAAGGGAGAAGCTGTCACTAGGACAAGGGGGTGGAGCCGGTGGGGTAGCGGGCACGCAGATCACTTGTCCTGGGAAAATTAGGTCTGGATCGGTAATCTGGGGGTTAATGTTTAGAATCTGTGCTACCGTTGTTCCGTAGGTGATGGCGATACCAAAGAGGGTATCTCCCCGTTTGACAAGGTAAGCAAAGGTATTAGGTCCACATACCGGTGGTGGGGGAGGGGGAACGGTGATTCTTGCTGGTACGCAGATCACTTGGCCGGGGAAGATAATATTCGGATTTACAATCTGCGGATTGATAGCGAGAATTGCGGACACCGTGGTGCCGTAGCGTTGGGCGATGAAGAACAGGGTATCACCCTGGATGACCGCATAGGAAAAAGCGTTAGCCGGGCACATCACCGGCGCCGGAGGTGTTGCCGGTACGCAAATGACTTGGCCTTGTATAATGAAATTGGGATTGGTAATCTGGGGATTAAGGGCAACAATGGCTGCCACGGTGGTCCCATACCTTTGGGCGATGAAGAAAAGGGTGTCACCTAGTTGGATCGTGTACTGGAAACTGCCCGTTGGGCACGGTGCCGGTGGAAATGGGGGACGGGTTGGCACACAGATAAGCTCGCCGGGGAAGATTAAGTCCGGGTTTGTGATCTGCGGGTTAATGGCAAGAATCGCCGAGACGGTAGTCCCGTAGCGCTGGGCGATAAAAAATAGTGTATCTCCTCTCATTACCGGATAACTAAAAGAACCAGAAGGACATGGCATATGATCACTTCCTTTTAGAAAATGTCCTTGACTGTGCAGTATATTGTATTGAACGACAATCCCCGGGGTTCTAGGAAAACAATACTAGATTAGGTAGAACTTACTCTCAGATAGCCCGAGCTATTTGCGATGTTTGGAAGTAGGCATTGTAACGGGATTTGCTCTTGGGGCAAAAATGTGTTTACCCCAAGACGATCCCATGAATACGGCATTTTCGCATAGCAGAAAAATATGATCAG
>Ga0172382_10001189_pt1 | contig 47354 bp, 41 predicted proteins | sample Leawel138RmetaG_FD_122245 | JGI IMG/M metagenome (GOLD analysis project Ga0172382, IMG submission 122245) | Leachate microbial communities from a municipal landfill in Southern Ontario, Canada - Leachate well 138R metaG | ecosystem: Engineered > Solid waste > Landfill > Unclassified | place... | reverse complement strand
TGATCTGGATTACTAGAACGATACAATGTACCTCTACCACTACTTGAGCCTACATAATAAAGAAATCCGTCGTATACGAAATTACCTGGTGCGTAATCTTCTATGGGAAGCACTGAATCAGAAATAAATACATGTGTCCAAGTTCGAAAATTCTCGGTATACCAATATCCGGATGATTTAGAAGCAAAAAGATAATATTTCCCTTTGTACTCCACCACTACCGGATCAGCAGCTTCACGAGCACCCTTTTCCCCCTTCATGAAGCGATAGTTCAAATTCAGAGGATTACAAAAGGTCCGGGGTGATTCCGATATTTTAAAGTCGCCCTTATTTTCGGGAGTAATGCTACCGTCATTGATACACAATGACATCATGGATAGCATCATTGAAATGAGTAGGAGAGCAAATAGAATCTTTTTCATTTTTATGAAGTTGTTTTATTTATCTTCGATCTTATTGGCTACCCCAATCTTTGTTGGGTTCATCCCCCATGGTAAAAACCAAACTGCAATTACCAGAAAAAATATCATGATGATTGATGGTAGCGTTGTTGTATGGTTTGCCATTTACCAGTAACGATTGCACATAGATATTCTTATCTGATCTGTTCAAGGCCTCAATCGTCAGGGTAGAGGATTTGCCGTTCAACGTATGGGTGAATTCAATCCTGTCCATCAGGGGAGCACCGATAGCATATTCTCCGTTGCCATGTCTTACGGGATAGAATCCCATGCTGCTGAAAACATACCATGCTGAAAGCTGACCGGTATCATCGTTCCCGGGTAAACCGCCGGGTTCATTTTTATGGAGTGTGGTAAGAATACGGTTTACAACTTCTTGCGTCTTCCACGATTTGCCGGCATAATTATAAAAATAGGGAATATGATGGCTCGGTTCATTTCCGTGGGCATACTGTCCGATTAGGCCGCTCATGTCGGGTACAGATGCTACCCGTGCCTGATCGTGGTCGACCACACTGAATAATTGATCGAGTTTATTGGTAAACGGCTCGGCTCCACCGTACAACTCCATCAACCCTTCCGGATCGTGGGGTACAAAAAATGTCCATTGCCATGCATTTCCCTCTACATAGCTTTCTTTCTGATGCTCTGGCTTCAATGGCTCGAAAGGCTCCAACCATTTACCCTCTGTACTTTTAGCCCGCATAAAACCTGTTTCAGGATCAAACAGGTGTACATAAGCTTTGGAGCGTTCCATATATCTATTGTAATCATCCTGGTGATTGAGCATTTTAGCCATTTGCGCGATACACCAGTCGTCATAGGCATATTCCAATGTGGTGGAAACGGAACGTGTTTCCTTGTCGTGGGGAATATATCCATATTTTTTATAATTGACGGTTCCCAGAGGCTCTTTCAGCCAATATCCAAAAGTGTCGGTATCAGCCGAAATTTTCATTGCCTCGAATATGGCCTCGGCGTCATAATTTCTCAATCCCTTATAGTAGCTGTCGGCTATTACCGGCATGGCATGGTTACCGAGCATGACCAATGTTTCATTTCCACTTAAAGGCATGATCGGCAGCAATCCGTAGTGTTGATAATGGGCAAGAAAAGTCTGTACATGGTAATTGGCAACAACAGGGCTTACAAGAGTGACCAATGGGTTCTGTGCCCTGAAAGTATCCCACAGGCTGGAGGCTTGCGCCATGTAGTCAAACCCGTCCGCCCGGTGTACCTGATGATCGGGACCACGGTATCTCCCGTCGACATCGGAATATAGCGAAGGATACATCAACGCATTATAGAGGGAGGAATAAAAAATAACCCGTTTGTTTGTGTCGTCTGTCCCGATTTCAAATTTATTGAGCTCGGCAGCCCATGCCTTTTGTGCCTCTGTAACAGTGCGATCAAAATTCCAATGTGATATTTCCCGGCTCAGATTCTTTCTGGCACCTTCTATATCCACAGGTGAGATACCTACTTTTACCAGCAACGGCTTTTTCCCGTCACTTTTGAAACGAAATACGGAGTGGATCGTCAAGCTGCTGATAGAATCTATATCAGGTTTGGGGGAAAAGGCATCGAAGATCAGCCTCTCCGTAAACGGTTGGGAGAATTCGGCTACAAAATAGACATGTTGTTTTTCCGATTGGCCGGTGGAGATCCTGTATCCTTCAACCGTGGTGTTGTTTACAATATTAAGTCTGGCGTCGAGAACCTTGTCGTAGTTTTCGTCTTCATAGATGGTACAGGCACCCAAATTGGCGTGTAACAAGTCGATGACGATATTGGCGCTGTCTGTTTCAGGAAAGAGATACTGATGGAAACCGCACCGTTTGGTTGCTGTCAGGTCTACTTTTACCCCATTATTCAGTAATATCGAATATCTTCCCGGCGCAACTTTTTCATTATCGTGATTGAATGTAGACTCGTATCCCCTGGGATAAAAATCATTACGATTCGCGAAAAAATTCATCTCCCCGATGGTAGGTGCAAACAACAGATCAAGCATATCTCCACATCCGGCACCGCTTTTATGGATATGGCTAAATCCTATAATATACGGATCGCTATAGTGGTAGCCATTCAGGTATTGTCTTGTATCGGGACCAAGCTGTACCATCCCGAACGGGACAACAGCCACAGGCGAGATCCGGCCGTCTGCGTCGGTCCCAATCATGGGATTCACACAGTTTATATTGTTCAGATGAACTTTATCGGTACATCCCCCGGTAGAGAGGATAAATAAAATAAAATAAAATAGTAAACGGCTGGTAGATCTTTTAATCATGACTGAATGGCTCTTTATGAATGTTATATGATCTTAATTTTTTAAAGTTGCGCCCACTTTAGAATTCGTGGGCTCAATTTTTATTTGAATACAGAATCTATCACTTCCCCGGTCCATGCACGCGGTTTTTTTATTTTAAATAGATGAAGAATCATGGCGGCTGTATTGACTGTATTATTGGGTTCTGTAATTTTCATCCCTTTTTTGATGCCCGGCCCTGTTATTCCCCATGGAACAATCATTTCATTTGGAGTTACGTCCCCGTGGCCTTTATTGATTCCTCCATGATCGGATAAAAACATGAAATGTGTGCTTTTGTATAAATCTTCCTCTTTTAGTTTTTGAAGAAATTTGCCTATTTCCACATCGGCTTCTTCTATGGATTGGATATACCCATCAGACATCCACTCATATGTGTGTCCTGCATGGTCGGTATGTACGGAGTACAAGAAGACAACTGTAGGGCTTTTCTTGTTTTCCACAATAAAATCGTATGCTTTTTCATAATAGGGGATATACGCATTGTTTTCCAGATAAACGGTTTCATCAAAATAACGTTCATTGTGTGGGTAAAAGAGATTAATCCAATTGTAATAGAAAGCGATCTTTACGTTTGGTAGCTGATCTTTCAGTACTTTGAAAACTGAAGGGTAATAGCCTTGGGCATCTGTCTCGATGGCAGGTAGTCTGATATTGTCGATCCGCCAGTTGTTATCCACTACACCATGTTGTTCAGGACCACTGCCTGTAAGATGGCTGGTCCAGTTGGGTAGGGTGACGGATGGCATTACGACACGGGTTTCCAATGATAAAGCCCCTTCGGCTACAAGCGCGTCTATATGTGGGGTTTTTGCTTTCAGGTATCCTTCTACCGATATACCATCAAGGGCGATCATTACGACCCGTTTAGCCTTAGGAGCACTAAAACTAATTAGAGAAATAATTAAAAGGAGTGTGCATAATACTGTTCTTTTCATAACGATAAATGTTTGAATTTGTATTTGAGAAATTAAATCAATATTTTACAATTCCAATATTAGTATCCAGTCATATCCATGACCGCTTGTAGGTGGTTCTGCTTTGTATATCCCTTTCGCACGCACCCGTTTTATCAATTTCTTTTCTCCGGTACGAGGATCAAACCATGAAAGCTTCACTCTTCTTGCACCAGGTATCTTCTCAAGGGAAACATCAATACTACTACCATAAGGCAAATAGACAAATGCATAATCTTTTCCCCTCGTTGCCACGGCATAATCCTTTATATCGGTTTGAGGTGTCAGTATAATTTCGGGAGCGGGACGACGGCTGAAAAAATCGTAAGACTCCATCAGCTTTCTCCCATGCTGCATATTCCAGGCTCCCGGTAAATCCAATACATCATACCAACTATTCCGTGTATCACCACGGCCTAGTCCGGGCACTGCAAACTGCCAGATAGGATGGCAACCATAGGTATGGCCAAATGCACCACTAAATAGACTCCAATACATTGCATGTCTGACATTCGTTTCATCAAACCATATGGATACACCTTTAGGCTGATTTTTTACTGGATGATCTTCATAGCAAGGTTCTGAATTAAGAACTGGTTTGACAGGATCTTTATCATAATCCCCACAGATAAGCTTCTCGAAAATATCGTACATGTAATGATGATGGCCTGTCTGGCAACTGTTGAAATCGAGCCACTCCCGATCATGGAACCATGTACTTGAAGTATTACGTCCCAAAGGATGAAAGGTCATCAAATGATTTGTTTCCTCCGACTTGATTCCTCTTGCCATGGCATCCCAAATTGGCGTATTATTTCCTCCTCCGCTTCTATCTCCTCCAATTATCCAGATAATATTTGGATAATCTTTATAGCGTTTTCCCAAGTATTGTCCATAAGCATAGGCATTCTCAGTATTGAAAATAACCGGACCCTGTCCCCAGGACTTATCAACTTTATCTCCCCAAGTGGGAAGTAACCCTATATAGATCCCTTTTTCTTTCGCTATACTAACCACTTTATCCACAAAGGAAAAATATGCCTCATTAGGCTTTTGCGGGTCATTATCAAAGAGAGGCTTGTCATTATTCCTGTTTGGGGTATTTAATCCGTCCTCTTCAGCGAGTATTACCGCTTGGATTACTGTAAACCCTTTTTGTCGGCGATTTTCCAAATATTTTTCCGCTTCCTCTTCATTCAATCTGTGAAATAACTCCCAAGCGGTATCGCCAAGATAAAAAAACGGTGTACCGTCACTATGACATATAAATCTTTTATTCTCATGAACCACCAACCTTCCATGAGAGAAATCGACAGATGGGCCTTTATAAACTTCTTGTCCATGTAAGTTTTCCAGACAAAAAGAGAGAATTAAGGAGCAGGCAGATATAATTCTTATAAAAAATGTATTTATATAGAGGCTATTCATTACAGTTAAAAATTTCATCGCTACAACAGATTAATAAGATTGAAATTGTATCCCAATCCTATTAATCTGTATTTACTGAAAGGTACGTTATTGCTATTACAATCTCTGATCCATTATGTCAATAATCTCTAATCGGCGTATGCACCCCAGAATTTTAATTCACTGATCATAAATTGCGGGACATTCGTGTTGGTACTATACACACAGAACCGGATGTAACGGAATGGCATACTTGTTTTATCCGCATCGATTTCAAATTCGATGCCAGCCCTGACAAATACCTGGTCCTCATTGGTCAGTGTTGCCGGTGATGTAGCACCGGAAGGAAGGCGCATATGACAATCAGCCAGCTTTACCCAATCTTCTTTCCATGCATCGGTACCGCCTACGGCAGGCCATCCCGTCCAGTATTTCAAATTGTCGGCCTTACTGCCGTCACCAATCTGAGCAAGCGGCTTGGGATCATTAGTTCCATATACTTCAAAATCGAGTGGAAGTTCTGCTGAATAGAGCGGTGCCCTGTCACGCATCCACCACCGGAAGCGGCTGTATGATGCCTTTTTGCCCATGTCGATGGTAAAATAATAAGGAAACAGGTTAGAGGCGGACTCTCCCGGCACAAAATCTGACAACACGTTATTGGAACAATGCCAATAAGCGCTTCCGCTCATCTCTATACCATCCACAGCTGCATTGATATACCTACCGCTAATCAGGCGGTGCATGTCTCCCCGATACAAATGGGAACCATCTGGTTGATTGCCGGGCCATCCCCATTGTGTCCAAACCACAACACCTGTCACCGGATCTTTCCCTAGAATTTCCTGTTCATATAAAGGAGTAATGACTGTATCTAAAGGGACGGCGTAATTGTTCCACCTGTCACGCAGTTCGATCTTAAAATCCTGGCTTACGGATTCCAACCCCCTGAAAGTAACTCTTCCCTGAGTTGCTTCTGAATAATAGGTGTCAAAAACCTCCATTTCATCCTGGTCGTTCTTTTTGTGAAGGGAGAGAGCTATTGCCTTATTCATCGGGTTCTCCCAGGTCACATGAAGTCCAGAAAAAGTTGCGTTAACCTTTAACGATTCCCTTACCAGTGCAACAGGGGGTACCAGCGGTTTGATCGTGACATGTACCGGTTCGGATTCATTCCTACTTTTGTCAATCGCGTATAACGCTACCGGATACTCCGAAGTATCGGCATACCCTTCCAGCACTATGGTGTCCCGGAATGCAGATGAAAAGGCTTCCCGGAGTTCCTGATTCTGTTTTCCAAGTGCATATACCGCTTTCACACCCAATAAATCGTTGTCATCGGGCAGAGTATAAGTAATTCTGGCACCTCCGTGCAAACTTTCTACCTTAACATCACTCACCGGTCCGGGTGGAACGTTATTGATCGGATCCTGCCAATCTTTCACTTCAGTGCAATTGCAAAGGGAAAGAAAGAGGATTACTATTTGTATGATAATCAATTGTTTTTTCATTTTTCTTTTTTTATTACCATCCTAAATTCTGAACAAGATTTGTATTTTTAAGCAGTACGCTTTGCCTGATAGGCCACAAATAATCCTTTTTAGTAAAGGTAGGGGCATAAACCTCTTTTACCTGATAAAATTCAGCAGCTGTCGGCCCCACAATATTTAATCCCCGGATGGGGCGGTTCATATATTCTTCTGCCAGTTTCCAGCGTCGGAGATCCCAAAAGCGGCTACCCTCGAAAGCCAGTTCATTTAACCGTTCCCTACGGATAATTTCCCGCATTCCCTCCTGTGTGGAAGGTTTATCCGGATTGAGGGAATAATCCCGCCAGCTTTCTACAACCCCCTTCAGGCCGGTACGTGCCCGCACCAGATCAATATACTCATATACTTCAGCATCCGGTACCGCTTTCACTTCATTCAATGCCTCGACATACATCAAGTACAAATCTGCCAATCGGATGATTGGAAAAGCATATCGGTAACAGTTGATATTGGAATTGGCAACCGGTACTGAAGTCAGGTAATGGGTCAGCTTTTTACATAAATATCCAGTACTGGAATAGCGTTCTGTGGGTGCTATACCTCCACCTGCATCCAAACCTTTCATCTGGGTATACCACATGTCATTGTCCGCATTTATACGTCCATTTCCGTAAAAAGTTCCACCATCGAAGGTGATCGCTCCGTAAAATCGCGCTTCCCTGTAGAAATGCAGGTTAATCGTTTGAAAACCTTCCCGGATATAATATTTGTGGGAGGAGTTTCCGATTCGAAAATCCATCGGGTTGATTCCGACCCATTCCTTATCTTCTTCGATCGGAACACCATTATATGTATAGAACTGTTCAACAATCTGAAGTGTAGGAGCATAGCTTTTTCCAATCCCACCGGAGTTATTATCAGGATTCCATGCCGGGGAGCATACCCTTTGCAGAGGATCCGGGTTGACGTTCGATTCTCCCCATATAATCTCCTTGTTCCAACGCTCTGTTACGGCTCCTCTCACCTGCATAGCAAGGATAGTGTAATCACTCAAGTTATTCGAGAAAGGGAGTGTGCGGAAATTGAACAGTTCATGCCCGGCCTCATGTGCAATATCGATGGCCTCTTTCAGTGCATCGGCTGCCCGTTGCCACTTTTGCAATTGGTAGTCCTGTGGAAATAATTGCCGTCCCTTGTTGTCTACAATCTTTGCATAATCTGTATTTCCATTGAACAGAGGACTTGCAGCAAGGGTTAATACCTGAGCTTTTAGTGCCAGAGCAGTAACCTTGGTCGGTCTTCCCAGGTCACTGGTGATATCTAAGATTTCCATGGGAAGATATTCGATGGAAGAGTCAAGGAGCTCTACTATATAATTGACCACGTCGTCCACCGGTTCACGATAACGTCTTACTTCGTTGGAAGACGCACTGGTCGGAAGATTTTCCTTGATGAGCGGAATAGGACCATACATCCGAAATAGGTAAAAATGGTAGTAGGCTTTTAAAAAGGTAACTTCGGCTATCCACCAATCCCTCTCGTAATCATCCAGATCCTTAGGCGTATAAATATTTTCCAGAAAAATATTACAATCGGTCAATGCAGTAAAGAGTGCCTTTCCTCCCCTTAGATTGTACTTGTCGCCTACACTTGCCCAGTAGTCTGCAAAGGGAGAATTAGTACCTTGACTTCCTTTGGCAATATTCCAAAGGATGGGAGAGACAATATTGGCTGGGTCAATATACCAGACTTCGTCACCACCCAACAACGCTGGATTGGAAGCTGGATCGGCATGGTTGGGGAGAAAAGAAAAACATCCATATAAAAATTTTTCCGCTTCATGCCGGTTACGGAAGGCATGATCGATCGTTGCTGTGTTGTCCGGGACAACATCAAGGTAATCCTTACAGGAAATAACCGTCGACCCTATTGTAAGAATTACAATAAATAGCATTATATTTAATCTATTTCGTACCATATCTCTAAAATTTAAAAAGTCAGAATGAAACATTAATACCGACGTTGGTTACACGTTGCAAGGGATAGCCCAAACCGTTGCCTCCCATCTCCACGTCCCATAATTTGAACTTGCTGATCTTAAGTAGATTGGTGCCGCTCAAATAGAGTCGGCATGCATCCAACCGAAGTTTTTTAACCAACGATGAAGGCAAGGAGTAACCCATTTCCACACTCTTCAACCGTAAGTAAGAGCCGTCTTGCATAAACCAGGTACTCCGTTGCACATTATTGGTTATCCCATAATTGGATAACCTGGGCCAACCGGCAAAAGGATTTTGAGAAGATTCCGACCAATAGTCATCTGCAATAAATTTAGCCACACCTGTTTCGAGTATCTTTCCTCCAGAAATTGATTTTATAAAAGGGGACATTTTCCCGGGATCGATCCAAAAAGAAGAGCGGGCGGATCCGGAAAAGAAAAATGAAAAATCGAGGTTTTTATATCCAGCCGATAATCCAAATCCATAGTTAACTTCTGGAGTGGTAGGACGTCCAATCGGCACCATATCAATCTCGTTTATGATTCCGTCGCCATTAATATCCTTGTATTTGATATCGCCAGGGCCATATTCGTCTACATCCTGACGAGGAGAATTCCGAACATCGGCCTCATCAATAAAAAGGCGCTCCGCCACAAAACCATGTTTTTGAGAGATCGGCAATCCGATCTTGGATCTCCAAGGGATCTCACTTAAGTCGGGTTCCTCGTAATATTTGTAGACTGCACGGGCATAGGTAAAGTTACCTCTTCCAGTAATCCAGAAATCTTTACCAAATGACTGGTTATAATCGATTGATATGTCGAGTCCTTTTCCGTCTGCCTCTCCGAGGTTTCCTTTAGGGGTGGCCCATAAGCCCATAGAGGTAGGAATATCTGCCCTGGTTTGCAAAATATTGGTTCTATGCTCCTTATATAAATCAGCCAAAACTTCAATTTTATCTTTGAATAGGCTTAACTCCAGCCCTATGTTGGTTTTGTATGCGATTTCCCAACCAATTTCGGAATTAGGGTAGCTATTAATTTTAACTCCGGTTCTGGTTCTGCTAAAATCATAACCGGTAGTAAAAGAGCCTCCTCCTCCGATATTCACATCTGACAGATAAAAAAATCGCTCGTTTCCAATCTCATCATTACCTACCAGACCATAAGTTCCTCGTATCTTCAGTTTGGATATCAGAGAATTGATCTCACTTCCTTTCCAGTAAGATTCATTGGACACTACCCATCCCAAACCAAATGACGGGAAAAATCCCCAACGGTGCCCTTTATCGAATTTTTCAGAACCGTTGTAGCCGAAATTAAATTCAGCCAGATAACGGGTATCATAGTCATACGTAAAACGTCCGGACAGACCCAGATTTCTTTTCTGCAGCGATTCAGATAAAGTCCTAGCATTGGCGGTCAGGGAATTCCTTACTATCCCAACCAACATCCCACTTACCCCATGCTGTCCGAAAGTTTCATTATAAGCGACAGATCCTTCTGCATAAAATGAACTGGAAATAATCTTGTCACCAGGACTGTAATTCAAATATTCCGTACCGCCGTCCCGATTCAATTCAGTCAGTAGGTATTCATCTTTAAACCGGTCATACTGGGATACTTCGTAATAAAATGGATTATAGGCACGGGAAAGGTTGAAAGAAGAGTTTCGAGTGGTATTCCCCAAAAGCCTACCAGTTAACCCTTTTACCCATTTGTCAAAATCCTGTTTAAATTCCATTTGTGCCATCATCACCGTTGTACTTTCTTCCCGGTAACCTTTAACCATTTCGGCATACGGATTCATATAAGAATCATCTTCTTGGCCACCAAACAAAATATGCTGGGTATACTGATTGGCTTTGTCTGGCTCAAAGTACGCGGGAAACCGAACGGGACTGACGTTTAGTATTTTCTGGTACAGGTCGCTACCACCGGTAATAGGGCCGACATAATCATCAAAGGTTCCATGGACACGGATTATCGCTTCAGTTGAAGGAGTCAAGTTTATGTTGATATTCGACCGGATCAGGAATTTTTTCAGGTCAATATTGTTGTTGAAATTATTCCGTTTATCCACTTTTAATATCCCGTTGTCCTGAGAAAATGAACCGGCAATGTAGTAACGGGCAACTTTTCCTCCACCCGAAATATTGAGATTGGCTCTCTGGTTGACAGCTACATCTTTCATCAACATATCCATCCAGTTCACGGCTGGATACACATATGGATTCAATCCTTTCATCGTATTCTCGATCTTGTTGTTGGAATACGGCATTGGAGCCAATGGATTTCTAGTAAGGGCAGCTTCATTGGCCATCTGCATATAGGTGACCGGATCGGCCATTTCTATTTTTTCCGTTGGGGACGAAAACGAATTCTCTATACGCACCGAAACTTTTACAGTTCCTTCTTTTCCCTCCTTCGTCGTTACCAGAATGACACCATTCGCCCCTCTGGCACCATACAAGGCGGTGGCAGTCGCATCTTTCAGGATGGAAAAGCTCTGTATATCATCCGGATGCAATCGGGAAAGATCATGTGTGGTCATCTCCACATTGTCGATCAATATCAAAGGGTCCACTTTCCCGGTTCCAAAGGAAGTGATCCCCCGGATAAAAAAATTAGCATTATCCTGTCCCGGTTCACCGCTGGTCTGATAAGAGATCATCCCCGACATTCTTCCTGCAAATGCGGTCGTTAGGTTACTTGACGGTACCCGAAGATCTTTGGCATTGACCGTTTCGATGGAAGAAATCACACTCTCTTTCTTCTGTTTACCGAAAGCTACAATAGTAACTTCTTCCAATTCATCAATTAAAGGTTGCATCACTACTTCAAGATACGTCTTATTTTTCACCTCAACTGTTTGGGACTGCATCCCAATAAAAGAGAACAACAGTTTATCAGTGGTCAATACCCTAATTTCGAAAGTACCATCGATATCGGTGGTTACACCCCTCGTGGACTTATCCACAAGAACATTTACACCCGGCAAAGGGTCGCCAGTATCGATTTCTACAACCTTCCCTTTTACGGTTACCTGCTGTTGTGCAAGTACACAAACAGGGATAAAAAGAAATGCGAACAATAATAATTTTGTGTTTAATTTCATCTCATTCTCATTTGTTTAGATTAATAATTAGACTTTATTTGAATTTTGCAATTGACTGATATCTTTACATTTTACAGGATACTCACCTAAAGGATGATTAGAAGTAGTTATAGCGGGGATAACAAACATCTTTTACAGTAATTCACACATTCGATGACTTCATTTACGGCATCGGATCCTTCAGGTATTTTATGTTCCAACTCAATATCGCAGGTAATCGGCCATTTGTTTCTCTGAATCAGTCGAAGAATATCTTCAATTGGAGTTTCTCCTTCACCCCAGGGCATATTCTGATTTGGGTTGACTGCCGTCGGTCCGGTTTTATCTTTTAGATGTAGGCTTGCAATACGATTATGAAGTCTTTCTATTACCTCATTGGGATGCATTCCGGTTGCACCAAAGAAATGGCCGACATCCAGATTTAACATCAGATAAGGGCTATATGCCAAAATCTGATCAAAGCTGAAGTCAGGATTTCCCGGTTGTCCGTGATTATGAAGAATAACATAACGCTTGTGTTTATTGGCAAATGGTGCGAATCGTTTTGCCACATCTTCAGAAATTTCCATCGATATACCACGAGCTCCGAGTGTTTTACATACGGCAAAAGCGTAGTCGATTTCAGCATCTGACCAATCGGTTATACCTGCTTCAAACTTCACAATATCGATTTTTATCCCTTTGGCTGCAAACATCTTACGTATCTCCTTAAATTTCTTCATTGATACAGATTTACGCCAATTCTTCCTTCCCTCATGATCATTCTTGTCAGGAATACCCAAATACTTCTCGAGCGGATCTCCCTTTAATTCTACTGAATTTATTCCGGATTCAACCAGATAATTTAAAACAGCATCCAATGACTGATCAGGCATACTACGATAACTGTAAGTGGTAATACCGATCTGGACTCCAGCAAATTTCGATCCTTTTTCTTTTGAGAAAAGAGCGAATGGCAGAACGATCAAAATTGCAAGAATAAAAAGTTGAATTGTTTTCATTTTTCGTTTTATTTCTTCAGAATTAATACCCAGTCGTTTTCATTTTTAGGATCTCCGGGTGCATCAAAAACCAAATCTCCCTTTCCTGTTTTTATTCTTTTCCGGAAGGGTCGCATTGCTGTCGATTCATGCCCATCAACCCACCACATTCCGGTTCTCGGATTAAACCAATAGGCATTCAGCCTCCCTTTTAACTTTGTAAGGTCGAGATGGACATCTTTTCCGCCGGCAGTATAAACCATTGCCCAGCTCCTATCATTACCGCGCATGGCGGTAATCCGGTCTGAATGTCCACCCTTTATGGACGACGCTGCCGCACCGCCACCATCACCATCCTCCCGGGTATTTCCATCCCCGATTGTCTCTCCCTGCTCTCCTATGATCAACTCCTGATCGGGAGTCCTCCCTAAAAACTGCTTGTCTGTCCAAATTTCACGTGCGGCATGGTATAGGTATTCCATTTGGCGGAGGCCGGGCAAATCAAGGTACTTCCGCCAGTCTTTGGGGAATTTCCAGGCGTCGGAGCCGTAAGTATGTCCGAATCCGCCTGACAGGACGGTCTGCCACGCCTGGTACCTGACACCCCAGTCCGTTATTGCCCCTTCGTAACGTCCCTCACAAAGCCAGGTCGGCTTGACGGGTGTCAACCGGTAATCGTTGGGGACAGAAATAACCTGGTCATAAGGGGTATCCTGGATAGAATTGAAAGTCAACCACTCCTCGTGATGAAACCAGTCCGACGAATTCGGTGCCCATTTCCTCGGATGGAATGAGATAAGCGGTTTTGTCAAGCCACTGTCCAGCCCATCGGTGATTCCTTTGGCCATGGCTGTGTAGACACTCCGGTAGTCGAGGTCCTCGTAAACGCCCGACCGGTCTCCGCCGACCATCCAGATCACATTTTTCGCATCCTTGTACCTTTCAGCTACCCAATAACCGTATTTATAGGCATTCTCCCGGTTAAAGATGATATACTTGTTCGGCTTACCGTTGTAAGAGCCGGTAAACCAGTCACCCCAGGCCGGATGTAAAACAACATACATCCCGTTTTCATCTGTTTTTTCGATAACCCAGTCCAGATGGTCCCAGAAATCATACTCGACGGGGGAATCGGGGCTATTCCCGGGAGTCAGGATAGGTTTCAAAGGATTTGGCAGCTCCTCTTTATCCAGCTTGAAAGCAAAATCACCATAAAAGTTCTTTCCGGGATCAGCCATCTCAAGATCAAGGATGATCATCGATATGGCATTGATCTTTTTATCTTTCAGGTTAGCGATCAACTCAATTACATCTTCCCGGGAGCCATTTCTTAAAAGCTTCCAAACGGTAAAACTGTTCAGGAATATCGGCTTCTCCCTGGCTGTGGCCAGAAGATGAGGATTCTTCTTGCTTACATAAAGTTGTTCAGCCTCTTGTTGTGCGAAACAAGGCACTATCAACAGAAAAGAGATCAAAAACAAAAAAACGGATTTTATTTTGACACTCTTCCCTTTCAAAAGGAGGGAAAAGAAATGAACGGTTAAAACATTTTCAAGAGGGTGGCGAATCATTTTTTTGCTGAAAATCATAATCAATTATATTTTATCATATTATATATTTTCAAAAAATCTATCAATAGCACTATCTTTACAACTTATAGAACTCTTCCCATCCTTTGCGTGGAGGAGCTCCAACTAACAATTCGTTAGCTAATCTGTTATTGGTAATTATCTTTTTCTTACGGTCAAATTCCAGTTTGGTATTAAGTTTTTGAGCTAATACTCCAAGACAGAATATCTGGGATAACGGACCGGCGACCTCAAACGGAGACCGTACTTTTTCTTCTCCTTTCACAGCTTTAAGGAAATTAGCCCAATGGTTTGATGTGCTCTCCGGTACTTCGGGTAAAAGGTGTTCCATCTCTTTGGCTTTTTCTTCCGGGATAATAGACAATGTCTGACCATGAGATCCTCCTTTAAATATCAAATCCCTACTATAAATAATTTTTCCCGGATTAAGCTTCGAAGGTTGGATTTTTCCAACACTTGTCGGAGGAATATTCGGATCTAATTCAGAGACTCCATATCCTTCGGGTACCTCCGGAATATTATTTACGCCATCATACCAGGTGATATCGCAGGGAGGCATACCGTCCCGTTCCGGAAACCGGAACAATATGGTTGATGCCATCGGGAAAAAGAATGGATTATGCCCTTCAAGCTTAATGGGATTTATTTCAAAGGGTAATCCAAGATCCAGGAATTCATGGGCAGTGTCGATAATATGTGCCCCCCAGTCGCCCAGTGCTCCCATACCAAAATCATACCAGCAACGCCATTGTCCGTTAATAAAATCTTTGTTGTAGTCATGATGTTGAACGGCCATCAACCAGGTATCCCAATCCAATGTTTCCGGGATTGGCTCCGGATCGGGAAGCTTCTTCATATTCACATCAAATTTATGCCAACGTCGACCACCATTCATATGGGCAATAATCGTTATTACATCTTTGATGATTCCTGCTTCCGTCCATGCTTTAAATTGAAAATAATTCGCCTCAGAGTGTCCCTGATTTCCCATTTGTGTGACAACACCATATTTTTTTGCCGCTTTCATCATCAGTTCAATTTCATTGAAAGTCCGAGCCAAAGGTTTTTCTACATACACAGGTTTACCTAAAGACAGGGCCAGCATTGTAATGGGAAAATGAGAGTGATCAGGGGTTCCTACCAAGACGGCATCAATATCGTTTGTCATCTTGTCAAACATTTTTCTAAAATCGCGATACTGAGGAATATACGGAAATTTCTTTATATGATTCAACGTATGAGGAGCTCCCATATCTGTATCACATAAAGCCACAATATTACATAATCCTGTGTTGTACATAATATTCATATCCGAACCACCCTGATTTCCAATACCGCAACATGCTAGATTTATCTTGTCGCTGGGTACCACCGATCCATATCTGACCAACTCTCCTTTTCGATCTCTTACCTCTTTTTTTGCAAATAGGACATGCGATGGAACTATTATTATTGCACTACAAGCCATCGCTGTGTTTTTTAGAAATTTTCTTTTAGATTTTTCCATGATTTTTTTAATCGACGGTTTACCTGTCTATCTATGATTGTTTATATTAAAAGTTTTCCGATATAATTCCTAGTTCATGATACTTTAAATATAAGTCGCGATATACCTCCCTGTTTTTCTCATTTGGATGATAAATGGCGTTATATCCGGAATTCATTGCCCACTGAGCTCTTTCAACATCAGGATAAACGTCTGCGGCAACTGCAGCAAACATAGCAGCTCCTAAAGCACACGTTTGAGTCGATTTGGCCACTTTAACAGGCATGTCTATTACGTCAGCCAATGTCTGCATCACGAAGGGAGATTTATGTGATATGCCTCCTGCAGCTATTACTTCACGAATGGCTACTCCATTTTCCAAGAAACGATCGGCAATCGCTTTTGATCCGAATGCGGCAGCTTCAGCCAAAGCCCGGAATATCATCGGAGCTGTACTTCCTAAAGATAATCCCGTAACAGTTGCTTTCAACCGTTGGTCTGCATCGGGTGTTCTCCGTCCGTTAAGCCAATCGGTAGCCACCATAGAACTTATCGAAACTGGTATCTTTTGCGCTTCTTTCGATAAAACAGACAGCATATTATCCTCTATATATTCAATTAGTTGAGTTATTACTTCTCTATTTACAATATCTGATTTTAAGAGGATATTTTTTAAAGGCCATTTCAAAACCCGACTGAACCACGCAAATAAATCTCCGTATGCTGATTGACCTGCTTCCAAACCGATCATGCCAGGAATAACGGAGCCGTCAACCTGTCCACATATGCCGGGGATAAGATTGTTCCCAATTTCATCATATGAGGAAACCATTATATCACAAGTGGAAGTTCCTATCACCTTTACCAGTGTGTACGGTGTGATGTGGGCGCCCACAGCTCCCATGTGACAATCAAAAGCGCCCACAGCTACCGCTACACGAGAAGAAAGTCCCAAACGGGAAGCCCACTCTGGAGTCAGATATCCCGCTACTGTATCACTTGTCCTTGTCTCCGTGAATAATCGATTTCGAAAATCGGCTAAAAGGGGATCAAGTTCTGTGAGGAACTCTTCCGAAGGCAAACCACCCCAGGAAGGATGCCACATTGCTTTATGTCCAGCTGCACACCGACTTCTAAGCATTGTCTCTGGTTTTGTTTTTCCGGTAAGTATTCCGGTAACCCAATCGCAATGTTCAACCCATGAATAAGCCGCTTCACGCACAGCCTCATCTTCACGAAGGAGATGAAGAACTTTTGCCCATACCCATTCCGAAGAATAAATCCCTCCTTCATAAGCAGTATAGTCGGTATGCCATTTTTTTGCCAGTCGGTTTATTTCGGTCGCTTCTTCAACGGACGTATGATCTTTCCAAAGGACAAACATGGCATTGGGATTATCACAAAACTGATCCAGTAAAGCCAACGGAGTGCCATCTATGTTAGTCAGGACAGGGGTACTCCCGGTAGTATCTATCCCAATCCCTTCTATCTTATCGACTATACCTGAAGTAGATTCTGAAATAGCCTCTCTTATCGCTCCTTCCATCGCTTCGATATAGTCTAAAGGATGTTGTCGATATTGATTTTGCAGACGATTACAATAGAGTCCCTCACTCCATCGGCGATACGATTTCACCGATGAAACAACCTCTTCTCCTGTCAGTGCGTTAACGATCAACACGCGACAGGAATCAGTTCCAAAATCAACGCCAATCACATACCTGTTCATTGTCCGTAGTATTTATCAGGGCCATGTTTTCGTGAAAAATGCTTTTTTACCAGAGAGTCATTCATCTTGAACTGAGGATTCAGGGTGGATGAGAAATATGCCATTTTTGCGATCTGTTCCAGGACTACTGCATGAAACACTGCTTCAGAAGCAGACTTGCCCCATGAAAATGGACCATGATTTCTCACCAGTACACCTGGTGTAAAAAGAGGATCTATAGCAGAAGAGGTAAACTTCTCCACAATTACCTTGCCGGTCTCCCACTCATACTCATCATTGATTTCGGTCTCCTTCATATCGCGTGTGCATGGGATATTACCGGCAAAATAATCGGCATGGGTCGTTCCCTGTAATGGGATATCCAGACCTGCCTGTGCCCATGAAGTGGCAAATACGGAATGTGAATGGGTTATCCCCCCTATTTTTGAAAAAGCACTATACAAGGCAATATGGGTAGGGGTATCGGAAGATGGTTTCAGATGACCCTCTACAACCCTGCCCTCAAAGTCGACTACTACCATATCTTCCGGGCGCATCGAATCATAAGGAACCCCTGATGGCTTGATAACGACCAATCCTGCCTTCCTGTCGATAGCACTCACATTTCCCCAGGTGAAAATGACTAAGCCATGTTTCACCAATTCAATGTTAGCCCTGTACACATCATTCTTCAAACTGTCAACCATATAGCGTGAAATTTAACTGCTCAGGTAATGGCCAATATCTGCTCTTTTACATTCTCAATACCCAATACTTTTTTCCAATCGGACTTAAATATTTCATTAATCCCATATGTAATAGCTTTATTGGCAGCATCCGAGAATACCGCACCGGGGATCTGGTCAAAAAGAACAGCCAATTGTATGTGAAGATGTCCCAACAGAAAATCTTTCGCAGCCTCAGCAGGCATCCCTTGTTTGATCACCTCATCTAATGCTTGTCTTATTACATATATGCAAGTAGATGAGAGTGTTTCCACCAATCCGGGTTCCAGAATGGCCATTTGTTCCACGGTAATTCTGTGTGCCACAGAGATCGGGGCATACATCTTTGTCGCAATCTCTACTCCCAGTTCATAATCGGATTCTTCCCCATCCATTAAGGCACATACCATGGTTTGTTTTGCCAGATTACCTCCGAAATGATCTTTCTGGGCTTCAATGGTAGGCTCCCAATTAAATATAGAAGGATGGGAAGGATGGGTCACAAAATAGGCGATATCGAAGCGATGGTAAAGCTTTCCTGCGTAAGGAGCGGCGGGATCGAGTGTAATAACCAGGGAACCAGGTTTCATCAGTTTCACGATTCCGGGCGATACCGATTCTATGGCAACATCGGGGATCGCTAATATCACCACATCCGACTCCGGTACAGAATCCGATTCCGACGAACAACTGAGACCTAGCTCTCTTAGCCTTATTCTCCCCTCTTCACTGATTTCGACATAGGAGATGTCATAAAGCTCATCCTTCAGGTTTCTGGAAATACGCATACCCATTTTCCCACCTGCACCAATAATTGTTATTTTCTTCATACGATTAATTGTCTTGTCTTGTATTTGCATGGAAACATCCCATAATCAAGAATTTTAGAATTAAAAACCAGAATAAATCGATAAATAAAAAAATCAAAAACCCGTAATAGACATTATATTGATTAAGGAATAAGATTGATGATAATCAAATATCTAAAATCTTATTCGACATAAACTTTAATGAATATGTCCTAATTTTTGGCCCTTCGTTCTTTATTGTTATACTTTAACCAAAATTTTTCAGGTAAATCATTTCACCCCTTTTTGCTGATTCGTAGGAAGCCCACACCAAACGCACTGTTTCCAGATTATCCTCACCTGTAGTCTCGGCCTTGCCTTTTTGTATCATTGCGTTCAATATATCACGGTTTACATGTATGCCACTTTCATGATTTACGATATAATTGGGGTCAGCCCAACCATAAGAAGGAAATTCAACTTTTTCTAATGAGGTACCCCGGGTTGTGGTGGTCCTTATTTCAAATGAATTCCCAGGTCCTAAGGCAATAGTTCCCTTTTCACCCTCCACTAATACATTCACAGTAGAGAACATATCGTGTTCCACCATAGAAGCATAAGACATTTCCGTATAGAGTGGCATTCCATTAGCCATTTCCATCATCACCACAGCTACATCTTCCCCTTGGATCCCAGGATTCATCGTTCTGGTTTGGCACCACAATTTAGACGCTTCTCCAAACAAGTAGCGACAAATATCTAGTACGTGCGATCCCATATCGGTAAGGATAAAATGAGGTAGTTCCTTAAGAAAGGGTTGATTATCAAAAACAGGAAAATTTGAAAGGAAGGAGACACGTGCCTTGAAAGGTCTACCGATAATTCCAGAATCCATAATTTCCTTAAAACGCCTTAAGGGAGCTTGCCAACGGAAATTTTCATGAATATAGAGGGATGCACCTTTCTGCCTGCACTTCTCTACCATCCTTTTGGCAGTCTCCCAGTCGGGTGCCATCGGCTTCTGGCAGATTATATGTTTTATCCCTGCGTCGGCAGCCATTTCAACAAATTTGAAATGAGTATCTACATCGGTGATAATATCCACAAAATCTAGTCTCTCTTTAGCAAATAACTCAGTAGCATCATTATAGATATTGCTCACCTGAAATCTCTCTGCCAATGCTTGAGCTTTTGATCTGGTACGGTTGTAAAGCGCCACAAGCTCTACTTCCGGAATTTCACCCCAGGCTCCTACCTGAAACTGCGCCCAAAAGCCTGTGCCTAAAACAGCAAATTTTAATTTTTCCATTGAATCAGTATAAAATAAAATTAATAAGACAATTGACGTAAATATTGCATACTTCTACGAGCCCACTCATTCTCACGGGCAATCGTATCTTCCAGGGTAGGTCCGAACGGTGTCCATAGCTCCAGAATGGCACTGCTACACTTGCCTTTGACGCTAAGCTTGCCAAATAATCCGGTAATATCAAGTTTACCTTCCCCTGCTGGCGTACCCTCCACCTTGAAACCCATTTTATGATCCAACCGTCCGATACTGAAATCCTTCACATGAAGGTTTAATGTAAAAGGAGAGAGTGTATTGATCACTTCTTCAGTTCCTTCAGGTATCCCCAGAGAATTGACCGTATCCAGACAAATACCTACAAACGGAGAATTACAGGCCTCGACAATAGATGAGAACTCTGCACATGTTAACCTGTCATGATTTTCCAATGCAAGTCTGACTCTCGTTTTTTGTAATAAGGGTATGCATGGACGGATCACCTTAATTATTGTGTCGAATGAAGGTTCATAGTCATTCCCATCTATAATGAAACGCAAAGTATCTGCATGCAGAAAACAGGCTATCTCGATATACATCTCCAATCTTTCCAAGGTAAGTCCCTTCGCACCTACTTCTATCGTAATTAATTTCTCCTCTGCAAATGATAAGAGCCGGACTAATTCATCCCGGGAATAATTCTCCAGAGGCATATTATCAGCAAATTGTACCACTTCCGCTTTCAACTCCAATGCTTTTTCTATTAAATCAAAAGCTGAAAAGGAGTTCTTATTATCATATCCGGGAACACCTACCGACCACGTGAAAGTGTAACTTCCAATCCCTATTTTAAGCTTGTTATTCATCTCTATACGTACCGTGAGTAAACGATCAATGCCAATCCAATCAGATAGAACAGGAACATAAACGCCAGTACCCTATTGGTTCCTCTCGGTGCATCCTTAAATTCTTTCCAAACGAAAATACCCCATATGGCAGCTACGATAGGCGCACCATTGCTCAATCCATACGCAATAGCAGGAGAAGCTGCTTTGGCTGACATTACGCTCAATACTTGACCTAAACACCAGATCATTCCACCAAGTACTCCTATAAAATGTATTTTGGGTTTTCCTTTGAAATAATCTCTCATCGTAACAGATTCTCCTTCTACCGGATGTTTCATAAATATAGGATTGAATATAAGCGTACTTATAAAAGCACCCAAAGCAAAGAATACTACAGAAGTATAAGGAGTCAATGCTCCTCCGGTATATGACGGGGTGATATCGAAACCGACAGACATCATCACAAAACGGTAGAAAAAAGCTATAAAAATACCCGCCACCAATGCATAAATGACTCCTCTTGTACTCTTCTGCTGAGATGCCGATCTCTTTTTATAGGAAAACATGCTGCATATGATGGCTAGAATGATTACCGCGCAACCGATGAAAAGCCAGAAGGGATTTCCTTCAGGTTGACCAATATAATTTACCACAATGCCTAATATCCACCCTATCCCTCCCCCTATAGGGAAAGCTACGGCCATGCCTGTGGTAGCAATACCTGCCGTAAGCAGAATAGTGCCCAGATTCCAGATAAAACCTCCAAGCATTGCAAACAAGATATAACGAAAATGAGCCTGAATCATATCCTGTATAAAAGTTCTGTTGGCTGGTTCCATACTCCCAAGGGTAAAGGCAGCGATAAGTGATAAAAGGAGAATTCCTACTGAAAAATCCCAATAGAACAATTCAAAACGCCAGGGATGTCTGATCACATTTCTCGTATTTTGCCATGAACCCCAACAAATCATAGCCAGAGAGCATAATATTATGGATAGAAAATAATTTTGTACTTCAAACATATTCTTCTATTTATGAAACATTTTAAGTAATTAGTATATATTCTGTATACTGAATTGATGCCTTTATGTATGCAAAGATATGAATATTTCACATGCAAACAAATAAAATCAAATATTTTTTTTAATTTTATTTGTAATCTCTTCAAAAATATCTATGGGAGTTTTTTAGAAAACCAGAAAACAAGCTGCTGATAAGATTTAAATAAATTCTAGATATGTTTTCAAGAAGAGGATAAGTTCTTTAAAATAAAAAAATTGTAATTAGCGTTATGGTAAATCTGCGTTGCACTTCTGGGTTGAGCTGAGGGATATAATCTTTTAAATTTTATCCGTAACCTTTATTGTTTGCTGCCTGGGAAGGAGTTCATCCACCATAAATGTATTGACAATTTCATGCCAATCTTTTCGCTTTTCGATTCGGATTTCATTGGCAGTGATTCCCCGTCCTCGCTTATCAGTTGTTTGGCGATTTATCCATGTAGGTAACAGGATTATTTCCATCATAAGACTTCTTATAGGCATTGAACGCAAGTTCCATATGGATTGCGAAGTCTCTATTTTTTTGATTTTGTATGTATGCATTAATAGGTATTATCTATATACTTACATGTGAATTTTTTTATATGTATAAGAGGATATTCATTAATTCTTAGTTATAATAAAGTTGAAATTCTTTTTTATGAGAATTCTTTTGTATCTTTGTTTTCCTATATATCATATATCATATGATATATATGTTGTATATTGTCAATTTTTGAGCTTTTTACTCATGCGAAATTCAACTTCTAATTCTAACGGTGCTTATGACCGTATATTAAAAGCAATTATCTCTTCAGAACTCCGACCGGGTGATACTGTAGCGGAAATTCAATTAGCGCAGAAGTTCGGTTTCGGACGAACTCCAGTGAGGGAAGCTATTATGAGATTGGAGAATGAAGGATTCATTGTCTCTTCTGAACGGAAGAAGAGAATTCATATTCTTTTTCCCAAAGATATCGAAGAGATATTTCAGATAAAACAGTCTATCGAAAGTATGGTAGCCTTCCAGGCTTCGATAAAAGCTAGTGTAGAAAACAAAAAGGAGTTGGCAGATATGCTTGTAGAGATGAGATCGTTAAATAACGAAGAGGGCTATCAACATGATGCATATGTACAAAGATGGCTCGAGTTAGATGCCGATTTTCATGATCTGTTATTTAGGATTGCTAACAATTCTCGGGCAGGGGTGATTGTTAACAATTTGAATCTTCAGTTTCTCCGTATTAAATTAGGTATGTTGGTATTGGAGGAGCGTGTTGAAAAATCGGTACGAGAGCATCTTGAGATAGGAGAAGCTATTTACGAAGGAAGAAAAGAAGACGCCTCCCGATTGATGCACAATCATTTAGAAACTGTGAAACAAACAATTATCGCACTAATGAATACATTTTATCACGATTCGCTTTGATCTGTGATCTCTCTTTCGGTATATTGAATCTCATACGGATAGAGTTTTGATTTCGAAGAGTTGTGTTGGATGGTAATTAACTCTCCGGTAAGATTAGCGACTACTGAGTGTTTTTTTCCTGCTGATTTCCATGATAGCAAAACGTATTTTTCGGGTAACGGAGAACGACTGGAATAGAAATTCTCGGGTGGATAATTTGTCAGTTTTTCAAAGAATGTAAGAAGTGGAGAATTTTTCGTAAGATGAAAAATGAAAATTATTATCTTTGCTCCCGCTACAATAAGCTCATGTAGGGCTCCGATAAACCAACCTGTTTCAAAATTACTGCCGGCATAGGGATAGTCTGACAGGTGATTATTCGGTGTAATTTTTTCTACATTTGCGTTAAATCTTCTGAACAATGAGAGGGCGCTGATATGTATTGGCTTACCATTGCTAAACGTTTCGGCTGTCTTTACGGTATCATACAGGCCCATAATATTTTCAGTAATCGATATCTTATCTGATGCATGCTCCTGTGGTTGAATGGAGTAACATATGAAGTCTAAGTCTTGTTCGGACTGATAATTACGGTTTAGTTGGGCAAAATTGGCATCTGTACCTGCGCCTATCTGCGCATTCGGGAGAAATGGGCGCAATTGTGATAAGAGCTGGGGAAGCTCGTTATCTGTAAGAACAAATCCCTCAGAGGATAGTAAAGCAGTAAATTGAATAAGTGATGATAATGAGTTGTGTTTGCAAAACAACTTGAATGCTTCTGCTTCGCTATAATATTCTTTACTGAAGTAGAGTATCGCATAAATAGGGATATTCATTTCCTGTGCAAACAGAATAATGTTCCGCACCTTATCTTCCCAGAGGTTATTATACAGTCGAAAATCGATCCTCAGAAAAGAAAACGGAAAATTATTGTGCTGGAAGAAGTAATCCACTATTTCAGTGGAAAAGTTATCTGGGATCATTGTTCCCAACAATAGAGGAGGCAATAGTTGCTTTTCACTATTCTGATCCTTCATCCCAAAATATTCTTTGGCATGCACATCCGTTAAGATAGTGATGGTGATTTTCTGATAGAACAGTTCCCCTTTCTTCACCTCTACGGGGAAGGGTAACTCTAGAGGAGTAGAATAAACTTTATAGGAAGCATCTGTCCAGTTTCGTTGATCTTCCATTTCAAAAATGTCACCCTCGAAATCGATTTTTGCTGAAAAACGATCGAATTGTAACTCAATTTGTGATATGTTTTTTACTGGTTGATGTGGTGAAACGAGGAGAGGCAGTACAGTCGCTGAAGATGTCTGGTCAGTATGAGAAACATGACATGGACTCCCTTTTAGCGAAGAAGGTAAATGGATGCATAATCCAATCCGGTTCCTCATAAAGTTGGATAAAGCATTACCGTTTGCTTCGATAATAAGCTTATTGTCTTTAATTTTTATTGTTAGTTTGGTGGTGAAGTCCACCTTATCATTCTTGAATATAAGCTGATAAGAATAAGTGATTGTCGTATTGGAAAACTTAGATTTGAAATCTTTTGTTATATGTTCAATATTTTGCCATTCCTCATCTCTTACGGCAAAATAGACTCGCTGGATAATTTCTTTTCCCAGTATGTTTATTTTACGTAGATCACCATCTGAAAAGAAGAAACTGAAAAGGGATGTGTCTATTTTGATTGGATTCATTATCGTTGATTTTCAGATACTAAAAGAGATACTGTAATGTTAGCAACAGTATATCTCAATTATTACAAATGTACAAAAAAGTTTGTTCATATTATTATCTAAATTTAAAATTTGTCGTTTTTCCTTTGTTGGTATCTCAAGTTTATTTGCTTAATCCCAAACCCTAAATTTTTAGGTAATCGATATTTTTATCTGTTTGAGTAAGGCCTTGGTTGATTTGTTCATTTCTGATATTATGAATTCCTCCAGAGCAAATTTGATTTGTTTGACGGACTTCAAATGTTCTATTGCATCGTTTATTGAATACCTGTGGATGAGCATCTGTTTCTTGTTCAGGGGAGTGTTTTCAGTATCCGGAAAAACTCATATAAGTAATAAAAAAATAACAAAGAAACCACGCCCCCCCTGATATGGCTAAAATCCTTCATGCCGTCTATACTTAAACGGTAAGACGAGTAACCTTTTTTTGTTAAGTTAAATATCTATATCTTCAATAGAAATAATTTTCTTGGAAATAGCATAGATGGTAAGTCCTGACTGGCTGCGTATTCCTGTTTTCATCGCAATATTTTTTCTGTGCCTTACCACGGTATGAATACTGATATTGAGCGCATCGGCAATTTCTTTGTTCAACATTCCATTGACAAGGCCGGTCAGCACCTCGATCTCTCTTTTGGTGAGGTTTTCTTCTCCCTCTTTTTCATTTGGTTGGGATTGGCTCTTTTTATCGAGTTTCAGAAGTAGGTGTACGATGTGTTCGGTTGAGTCGTAAAGGGTAAAAGTAATGTCGATCAGTGTCGACGGTTTATGCATCATTCCGAAATCAATACCGGCAACGGCCAGGGAGGGGTAATGCTTCCTGATCTTTTGGATCTCCTTCTCCCGGTTTACAAATTGTACCGGATTAGCGATTAATATATCGATGGGGTGGGTGTCAAGAAGTTCGATCAAGTCGTCCAGTGTCTCTAACCTGTAGATACGGCAATCCATATCCGACTGGTAAAGAATCGTCTGTATACCTTCACAAATAATCTTCGAAGACTCTAAAATGGCTATATGGAGCTGTGCGGACTTATTCATTTTGCTCCCTTTCAATATCTATTCCCGACGGGATCAAAATGGTCTCCTCGATTAAGGAGTGGATGTACAGATCGAACTCAAGTTCATAAAGCGACATGAACAACTTGCGACGAAGATCGAGATCGTTATCAATCTTTATATATTTAAGTAGGAGATTTTTTAAATCCTTTAGTTTCAATTCTATATCGGTATGATGATCACTGTATTCCCTTGAGGAATAAATTTCCCGGTTGTTATTTTGTTTATTGTTGCCTAATAGCGTAATGAAATAGGGGAAAGCTACTTCATCTTCATAATCAAGGTGCTCCCTGACTTCCGTAAAATACTCATTGAAGAATTTTTCTAATAACTTCAATTCTTTCTCGGGATGATTTTCCTGAAGCTGACGGATACAAGTACTGATTTGGGGATATTTATCGAATCGGTAATAATTATGGCTGCTCTTCAGAAAATCGATTACCTGAAGTAGATCCTTTTTGGAGAAAGGTTGTACCTCTCTGCTTCCGGACCCATTGTAAAGATTGGCTATACTGATGAATAGCAACTCACTGATATCGTACTGGGCACAAAGCTGCAATACGGTCCGGTCGCTTACCCGGAAGTCGATGTTGAAGTGCTGCAACATCATTAACAGGTAAGGGTTGCCATCGATCAGATCAGCCATTTTCATATATGGCTTTACTCTTATCCTTGAAGAATGATACATGCCGTAGAATCGATTAGTATGACGAAATAGTGATGCAAAAATAGTGAAAGTCGAAAGAAAAAACAAGCATGATTGAACTATTCTGTCAAGTGAGGGCAGAACGAGTGTACCTGTTTTGCTGAACGTAGGAATAGTCTAACTCATTGAGTTTTTCCGGAACGCATCCTATACTCTCTAAACATAATAAAAAAAGATATCAATTTAGAATGGTTCTATATAGATATCTGATAGTCCCGGACTCGATTTTCCGAAAAATGGTGCTTTATCCCCAATTTTTTCGTATCATTGCGCTCAAAATTTCAATAAAAGATGTTCGATTTTCAAAACTTATTGATTCGTCGCCGGAGTATCAGGAAATTCAGAAAGGAATTGTTATTGCCTGATGAGATCCGGAAAATTATGGAAGCGGCGCTACTTTCACCCACTTCTAAAAACAAACATTCTTGGGAATTTATTGCTGTGGAAGAGAAAGAGATCCTCTCCCAATTATCGGTTTGTAAACCGGGCAGTGCTTCGTTTGTTGCCGATGCCGCATTGGCTGTCGCGGTACTGGGAAACCCGCTGATGAGTGACGCCTGGGTGGAAGATGCTTCTATAGCCGCCATCAATATGCAGCTGCAGGCCGAAGAGTTGGGTATAGGCAGCTGTTGGGTGCAGGTGAGAAACCGCAATTATTCCGATACGATAACAGCAGGTGAATATATCAATGATCTGCTGGATATTCCCATGCCGTTGGAGGTGTTGTGTATGATTGCCTTCGGTAAGAAAGAGAAAGAAAGAACCCCTGCCGATCCGGATAATCTTCTCTGGGAGAAAGTGCATATCGGGAAATATTAATTTAATGTGGCAATCCCGATAAGTCGGGACGAGTAATGGCAATCCCTATAAATCGGGACAAGTATCGCCAATTGGTTATTGGTAATTAATAATTAGTAATTTTTTCAAATCTCATGATAGATTTCCTCAAAATACCCTCTCCCTGCTTTGTGATGGAAGAGGAGCTGCTTCGCCGGAATCTCCGATTGATCCGATCGGTACAGGATCGTACAGGGGTACAGATTATTTTGGCTTTCAAGGCATTCGCCATGTGGAAGTCATTTCCGATTGTGCGGGAATACATAAGTCATTCTACTGCCAGCTCTGTTGCAGAAGCACAGTTGGCTTTCGAAGAGATGGGCAGCCCGGCCCATACGTATGCGCCTGCCTATACCGACAGCGATTTTCCCTATTTCCTGAAATACAGTAGCCATATCACCTTTAATTCCCTTTCACAGTTCGAACGCTTCTATCCTCAGCTGCAGGCTTCAGGGAAAAAAATAGAATGTGGGATAAGGATTAACCCGGAATTTTCGGTAGTAGATACCGATCTCTATAATCCCAGTTCTCCCGGTTCACGACTGGGAGTGACTGCTGACAAGATAGGGGTACAACTGCCTGAAGGTGTCACCGGGCTGCATCTGCATAATTTGTGCGAGAATAACTCTTATGATCTGGAAAAAACGTTGGAAGTGGTGGAGCATAAGTTCGGCCATCTTTTTGAACAGGTGCAGTGGTTTAATCTGGGTGGTGGCCATTTGATAACTCATAAGGAGTATGATGTGGAACACCTGATAGGGGTCCTGGCCGGTTTAAAGAAACGCTATCCTCATCTGCAGATTATTATGGAACCGGGTAGTGCCTTTGCCTGGGAAACCGGCGTGTTGGCGGCTACAGTTGCCGATATTGTTGAAAATCGAGGAATAAAAACGGCCATGCTCGATGTTTCCTTTGCCTGTCATATGCCCGATTGTCTGGAGATGCCCTATAAACCCCGTATCCGTGGGGCCAGCCAGGATCCCGTCCCCGGCAAACCTACCTACCGGATGGGAGGAAACAGTTGCCTGAGCGGTGATTTTATGGGGGAGTGGTCTTTTGATGAGCCACTGAAGATAGGTGACAGGGTGATTTTCGAAGATATGATTCACTATACAATCGTAAAAACAACCATGTTTAATGGTGTGTCTCATCCCTCGATTGGGCTTTGGAATACAAAAGGAGAGTTTGAACTGTATCGCCGGTTCGGTTATGAAGATTATAAACAAAGAATGAGTTAATTTGATTGATATTTTTTAAACAATTTCTAAACGGATAGTGTTTAACAAATTAAGAGAGTAAATCTCTGATGAGTAAATCAAAAAGTATTAATATTAAAAACGATTAGCTATGGGTTTTATATGGTGGATCATTGTAGGTGCCGTGGCCGGTTGGCTGGCAGGTAAATTGATGAGAGGTGGAGGCTTTGGCTTCCTCGTAAATCTTTTGGTAGGTATTGTGGGTGCTGTGATCGGGGGATGGGTTTTCGGCCTGTTGGGTGTCAGTACCGGTGATGGAGTAGTAGGAAGCCTTATTACTGCCCTTGTGGGTGCACTATTGCTACTCTGGCTTATCTCTCTCTTTAAAAAGAACAGGTGACGGAGAGGGTCGGAGTTTTTTCGGGATCATTCAATCCCATACACATAGGGCATCTTATCCTGGCGAATTATATCTGTGAATTCACCGATCTGGATGAGGTATGGTTTGTAGTCACTCCGCACAATCCTCTCAAAGAGGCTGGGGATTTATTGGATGATGCCCTACGCTTGAAAATGGTACAGCTGGCACTGGAAGAATTTGATCGGATGAAGGTGTCAGATGTGGAGTTCCATTTGCCCCGCCCCTCTTATACCATAGACACCTTGACAAAACTGGCAAGTGAACATCCTGATAAAGATTTTACCCTTATCATAGGTGGAGATAACTGGAAACAATTCCATAAATGGAAAGAATCTGAGAAACTGATAAACAATTATCGACTCTTTGTTTATCCGCGACTGGGTGAAGAGGTGATGATTCCTCAACAGTTACACTCTTCGGTACAGCTTATAAAAGCCCCCATAATGGAAATCTCATCTACTTTTATCCGGGAAAGTATGCGTGACGGCAGAGACATACGCGCTTTCCTACCCTTGAAAGTGTATGATTTTATAGATCAAAACAGACTCTACCGGTAGCTTTTGGTCACGTTTCCTGATCGTACCTGATCTTGTCTAAAATAATAGGCAGGATGGCGGTGTTTACGCCTGCCTCTTGTAGCTCACTTTCATCTTCGGCGAGCATCGATTGAAATATTTCAAAACTGCCCGCTTTGTCGAGTGAGAGTGTGTAAAGTTCAACTGTTTTTTTTGTCTGCTCCAGGCATAATGCCACATGTCCCGCGTTGAGATAATCGTGGGCATTGGGTTTGGTCTCTAAAATCCGGGTGTAATATCTCTCCGCCACATCGAGCTTGCGTGACAGGAAAGCACACCAGGCGATGGAACGCCATGCACGGGTATTATCACTGTTGAGCATCTCCACCTTGAAGTAATAGTTGAGTGCTTTTTCATACTCTTTCAGCTCCAAGTGGCAATGTCCGATGTTGAGTTGGATGTTGAGATCGTCGGGACGGAACTGTTCCAGTCGGCGGTAATACTCCAAGGCAGTGACAGGTTCTTTCAGCACCCTGTAGCAATGGGCAATTCGAGTCAGTACCCATGTGTTATTCTCTTCCATCAGGTCAGCATGCAAGTAGGCATCCAATGCTTCTTTCATATCGGCCATCATCTGTCGGCAATAACCTATCTTCTGCCAGATTTCACTCTTTCCATTTCTTGTTTCCGCTAAAAGAGTGTAGGCGTTAAGCGCTTCGTTAAAATTGTTTTTTTCGAAGTAGTAGAGCGCTATCTTCTCTAAATGGTTGGGCTGCATCACCACCGGTTGAAATGCCGGTAACCGGTGGTAATTGAGCGGCAATTCAAAGATATCATGAAATTCATTACGGCGGGGAAACAATTTAAAGAAACGGTAGAGATCCTGGATATACTGTTTGATCATTGTCTCTTCTTTCTGGAAAGGCTTGAGGGTCTCTTCCTCCGTCTGCATATTTTTCAGTTCATCGCTTTCGGCTCCTAATTGAGAGGCCATCATCTTCCTGTAATTCTCGGGCATCATCATGATACTGAGACAAAATGAGTATTTATCGGAATTACAAATAAGAGACGATCCGGAGAGAGCTTCCACGAGAGAATCTCTTTCCGACCGGTTGTGAAAGAGTTGTTGTATACTGCTGTGTTGTGGTGTGAACGGCAAAAACCAGTTGCTCATCTGTTGGAAGAAAGGATAGGACTTGAGGTTCGAGAAGGTGGAATGGAACACATCAGCCCCTTCCATTTGCAACTCTGTAAATTCCTGTAGTTTATCTGTTAATCCCGCTTCATCCAATATCTTCTGCCATTCGGGATTCTTCTCGTCGAAGCCGGTTTCACCCATCCACTCATCCAATTTGATCTTCTTCCCGATCATCGGGCTCAGCTTCATCATCTCGGGGATGATCTCTTCGGTCAGTTTTTTAGTGATTTTTTCGGTTTCGTGTGCCTGAATAAAGCCGATGATTGCCGCAATAAAACGGCGTCCAAAAGTTTTATCGTCGGAAAGCAACTTCACCCGATTGCTGCATCCGGAGTACAATTCTAATCGTGAATTGTATATCTGGAAGATGGGGATAATAGCGGTGATGGAGCGGATAGCCAGCTCCGGTTCCGGATGATTGCACATGTCGAGCAGGAATTCAATCTTCCGCGCATCGAAACGCTGTAAGATATTCATCGTCATCGCCGAAATAAAGAGCATTTTATCCTGGTGTGGCACTGACTCCTCTTCCATGAAATGGCGGCAGGAGGTGATGAAGTCGTTATCTGCCCGTGGGGAGACAAAAACTGTATAGAACAGGTCCTGTTGTGTATTTTCATGTGTGATTGTGGCTTGCCTGATGCGAGACTCCCTTTCGGGCCCCTCCTCCAGCAAATCGATAAAAGAGAGGGTGTCTGCCTGTTTGGTGATAATATGCCTATACTCTTCCATGGTTATCGGGGTACGCACCCCCATCAACCTCATTTTATCGAAAAAGATGGACGCACTTTCTTGTAGGAGCAGTTGTTCTGCAGCATCTTCCGCTACGGTATATATGTCGCGGATTAACTTGTTGTAAATGCGTTGCTGTTCCGGGTCTTTTTTGCCTTCAATCAGGTAGTGAAGCATGAACTGATAATTAGTGGTTAGTTCGGTTATTCTTTCTGATACTATCCAGTTCTGTCGTACGGCTGAAAATTCTTTGATGCCTTCAAGGGCATTTTTCAACTGCTTCTGTTCGATGTATGAGTAGATAGTGGCCAGTTTTTTCTTTATATCGGATGAATTCATACGGTTGTTTTATTTTTCTTGTCGGTGTATGACAATTGAGCGAAACGAAATTGCCGACTTCTTCTGAAGTTTTAGCCGGGGGCAACTCGCGATAATAATGAACTCGGAAGAGAACGGCTATTATGCTCGTTTCATAATTGGATTGAATTTATTGTCTCTTTGATGATAAGCGTTGACGGAAGACAGTCTGTCCAGGGCAGGGGTGTACAGATCAATTTACGCCATCCTTCGAGACCGATAATCATAAGATCTTGTTCACTGATAAAATCACATCCTATCTTTTTGTTATTGTCCCACAGGTGGATGCGTCCTTCTGTTCTCTTGCTGATGAATTGGTAAAGCTTCTGAATCTTCACTTCCGATCCAATCATGCCAATTGCATCCCAGATCATGATTTTCACATTCTCCTGCTGGGCAATCCGATAAATATAAGCGAAGATATGTATGTCGGACTTCTGTAGAATGGGAATAAATAATCTTTTGAACTGCGTCGTGCCATTATCCAGGAAAAGTGCTGTAGATACTCTGTTCTTATTGAACATAGCATTGAGATCTTTCAACGTTTCCGCTTCTTTTTCCTCAAATTGATCGAGTATGAAAATATCAGACAGAGTTGGGTCACTTTTGAGTTGTCCATATTTTTTTATTATTCCGGGATTAAGCTCTTGATAGTGGATACCTAATAAAATCAGATTGGATCTCTGCTCCTCAGAGATTTTTATGATATCTGCATAATAGTCGTCGGACGATTGGATGAATAAGCGTAGAGTGATCTTATCTTTTTCTTCCGTGGAGATGAAATCGGAGATAATCTTGTGCTTATATTCGTCCATCTCTTCATTGAGGCGTATCTCTTCCGATTTTTCGATAAAATAAAGAAGCGTGATGGCTGATTTTTCCGATTTTGACCGGATAATCCAGGTGGCCAGCTTGCTCAATACCTTACCTGTTTCTAACGTAGAGAAACAGATCAATGCATTATTGTTTATTTTCATTTCCGCCTCACCGTCGAAGCGATTTAATAACATATCTGCAAAATCCATACCACCCTGTTTTTAATAGACTAACTGTTGATAATTTCACTGTCGAGCATAGAGTCTTTATACCCAAGAAAATAGAGTATGCCGTCAATACCTACTGTGGAGAGCGACTGGTCCGCATTTTGTTTTACTTTTGGTTTGGCATGAAAGGCAATGCCCAGACCGGCTATTCCTAACATGGGCAGGTCATTGGCTCCATCGCCTACTGCCACTGTTTGACGTAGATCGATTTTTTCGACTTGTGCGATGAGCCTCAATAATTCCGCTTTCCTTTTACCATCGACAATATCTCCCAGGTAGTTGCCGGTGAGTTTCCCATTTTCAATTTCCAATTCGTTGGCATACATATAGTCGAATCCATATTTCTCTTTCAGATAGTTGCCGAAATAGCTGAATCCACCTGACAATATGGCGGTTTTGAATCCCACTTTCTGTAGTACTTTCACTAATCGTTCAACACCCTCGGTGATGGGGAGATTTTCGGCAATCTCTTTCATCACGGAAACATCAAGCCCTTTCAGCAATTTCACTCGTTGCCGGAAGCTCTCGTTAAAATCAATCTCGCCTTGCATGGCCAGTTCTGTGATGCCCTTTACTTCATTGCCCACACCTGCTCTTTCTGCCAACTCATCGATCACCTCTGTCTGGATAAGGGTGGAGTCCATATCGAAGCAAATGAGCCTGCGCATACGTCTGAACATGCTCTCTTCTTGAAAGGAGATGTCGAAATTGAGTGAAGAGGTGAGCTCCAGGAATGCCTGTTGCATCTGCTGCCGGTCGGCGGGTGTGCCTCTTACCGACAGTTCCACACACGATTGTGCTGCCCGTTCTTTCTCGTCAAGCGGGATACGGCCGGTCAAACGTACCATATTGTCGATATTGAGATTCTGTTCGGCAATAATTTTTGAAACGCTGGCAATCTGTTTCGCAGTAAGTATCCTCCCTAATAGTGTGATGATATATCGATTTTTACCCTGTAACCCAACCCAGTTGGAGTATTCTTCATCCGAAATGGGCAAGAAACGGATATTTACATCCATTTCGTAGGCTTTGAAGAGCAGATCTTTCATTATTTCTCCGGAGATATTGGTCTTCGACCTGAATAGAATTCCCAGTGAGAGGTTCCTATGGATATCCGATTGTCCCACGTCAAGGATAAAAGCATCGTGACGTGCCAGAATTTCCGTGAGGGCGGCTGTCAAGCCTGGTTTGTCTTCTCCGTTGATATTGAGTAAAATGATTTCTGATTTTTCCATTATCGGGATAATTTTGCGATGTTTCAGCATTGAAATTTGTCGTTAGTTTTCTATATCGATCTCAAATAACAGGCGTAGAGACCTGCGAATAAATATCTTCAATATCTTGTTTACTGATTTTTTCAAAATCTTCCTCCCTCACACAGATCATCAATCCGGCCATGTCGAGTGCGCCGGGGCTGATGAGTAGCTGCTTATTCCCCTTCTCGTAATAATGACCCGGGCGATGTGCTTTACGGGGAAAAATATGGAGTTTGTATCTGTTATTCTCTGTAAAAGCGATTATGTTCATCATTGGCTCTCTCTCTTCCGGTTGAAGATAATGAAGATACTGATATACATCTTCAAAGAGCTCTCGCATTTCGCTTTTGTTTTCACTTTCGATTTGGAGGCATGAACGTAGTTCGTTGTCTCCCTGCATTAACAAAGGAAGTTTAACTCCTGCCTGTAAGTGAAAATGGTCGGGTGCGGATGCCCCGCATTTAGGACCATTGTAAAAGATCAGGTAATCGGGGAGTTGTTCCGCCAATGTAAGCATATCTTCCATTTTCTTACGGATGCGTTGTGGCACATGCGAATGAAGAGGAATAGTAAGATGATTTTTCAGGATGGGGTAGGGATTGCAGAGAATAGTATATCTCTTCATGAATGCAATTCCATTTTGTTGCGCCGGCCGATTGGCCGCACATAAGAAACAGGGGCGTTTTTCAATCGTCTCCTTATTGATTGTCGCTGCCGTAGAGACCATCCGTGCCGGATTGAACTGCAGTTTTATCCGGTAGTCGCCGCCCCATGTAAACTCTTTCTCCCGCAGATTATCCATCTGTAAAATACCATTTCTTAACTGCTCCCAATCTCTCTGTTGTGCAAAAAACAAATGGCTTATTTCCGTTTGAAGATCCATTCAGTACCGATTTTTAAAAGCAAAGATAAGGATATTTTCTTTTACTCTTTATGGATATGGTAGGAAATAAAAATAGTGGAGTTACTGTTTGATTATCACCTTAATTTTTATACCTTTGTACTGTAAAAAACAATAGTTGAAATCAAAACCGGATCAATAGAGGCCTACCTAGCGATGAAAATTTCGAATTATATCTTTTTCTGTCTCTTCCTGCTTTTTCTTTTCTCCTGTACGCAAAGTGCAGAAAGGAGAGGCAGTGTGATGGATAAAGGAAAAGAAAAGACGGAAGCGAGCGAAGCGGACAGTGGGCAAGAGAGGGACTTGGGAGAGGAAGATTTCGATCAGTTTATCCGTAAATTCAGTACTTACGAGGCGTTTCAATTGGAGCGGATCAAATTCCCTATTAACGTGATCGTTCCCGATGATGAACATGAAGGGATGGCTCCCATGGAAGAAACTATCGGAAGATACGAATGGGAATTGCTCGATCTTACTTATGACAGCACTTATCTGACGCGCACTTATGACCAGTATTACCAAGGCGTGCGCTATAGAAGGGATACCGCTGTGGTGGAAATCCGAGGAATCAATAATGGTATTTATGCTGATTATTATTTTACGCTGATCGATGAGAAATGGTATCTGGTGACACTCTACGAAGCGTCATTTTAACATTTTATTCCCGAAGCTGAGCGGCAGTAAATCCTTTGCACTTTCGAGCAGATAGACAGTTCCCTTGCCGTACATCAATATTTTTATGGGCGCATTGAAACGATTTTCTGTCTCTAACAGTACCTGCCGGCAGCCTCCACAGGGAGTGATCACATCGTCGGTGAATCCACCGTTATGATAGGCGGCGATAGCGATAGCTTCAATCCTCTGATCGGGATAGGTGGCATTGGCAAAGAAGACAGTGGTTCTCTCCGCACATAATCCCGACGGGTAAGCGGCGTTTTCCTGGTTGTTGCCGGAGATAATTTCGCCGTTTGCCAACAGAACGGCGGCACCCACCCTGAATCCCGAATAGGGTGCATATGCTTTTTTTGTGGCCTCCTTTGCTGCTTCTATAAGTTTTTTTTCCATTTCGGAGCATTCTGCTAATAGATAAACAGCTATCTTTGTGGTTAAATTGATTTCTTTCATACGATTAAAATTATTGATTTTCAAAGGTTGTCGTATGGAACTCGCTTTTAATCATGTTCTTGTGTGAAAATAATTTTGACTCCGTCGATTACAAAGTAATTCATGCTCATTTCATAATGCAAAATTTGTTTCACAAATATAGATGTTTTTTACTGCTCTTTGTCGTTTTCTCTTTTTTATTTGCTCCGGCTCATCATTTGTCAGCGCAAGCCAGAGTGAGCACCTACGAGAATTATATCCGAAAGTACAGTGATTTGGCAGTAGCACATATGGAGAAATATAAAATACCTGCATCTATCACGTTGGCACAGGGAATCCTCGAATCGGGAGCAGGGATGAGTGATTTGGCCCGTCGTTCCAACAACCATTTTGGGATCAAATGCCATCGCGGATGGAGTGGAGGTACGGTATATGCTGCCGATGATACACCTAATGATTGCTTCCGGAAGTATAATAGCGTGGAGGATTCGTATCAGGACCATTCGGAATTTTTAGCGTATAGTAGTCGCTATAAACCTTTGTTCGACCTTTCTGTTACTGATTATAAGGGATGGGCAAAAGGGCTCCAAAAGTTGGGTTACGCCACTGATAGGGCATATGCTAATAAATTGATCAAACTGATCGAAGATTACGAGTTGTATCGCTTCGATGATAAAAAATACCGCAAAGGGGTTAGCCGCAGGGAACGGAATGAGCAACGTGAGAGAGAAGTGACACAGGTAACCTGGACGCATCAACCCTATATCACGCACGGTCTGGTATATGTGATTGCTGTAGATGGTGATACTTTCGGGAATATTGCACGGGAATTCGGCTTCAAAGAAAAAGAACTGCTGAAATTCAATGAAGTCCCTGAAGACTTCCCTTTGAGCGAAGGTGATATCGTCTATTTCCAGAAAAAGAAAACGCGTGCCGATAAACCGTATGAATTTCATACCGTACAGGTGGGAGAATCTATGTATAGCATCTCACAGAAATATGGAATTCAACTGCGCAATTTATATCGAATTAATAAGAAGAGCTATGAATATATCCCTGAAGAGGGAGATCTGCTCAAGCTGAGGTGAAACTGAACAACAACTGATATATGCAATACAATACACAATTAAAAAAACTGGTGCTGCCGGAATATGGGCGCAATATCCAGAATATGGTAGATCACTGCGTGGGCATTGAAAATCCCGAAGAGCGCAAAAAGTGCGCTTATACTGTGATCGATATTATGGGAAGTATGTTTCCTCACCTTCGTGATGTCAATAATTTCAAACACATTCTGTGGGATCATCTGGCTATTATGTCGGATTTTAAACTCGATATTGAATATCCCTATGAGGTGATTACCAGGGAGGGATTGAATACTTCTCCGGGGCATCTGGATTATAGTCGCCCCACAATGCAATACCGCCATTACGGCAAGATCATGGAAAGGATGATCAAGATTGCTGCCAATATGGAGGAGAACGAAAAGAAAAACTATCTGGTGAAGTTACTACTCAGTCAGATGAAACGTTCCTATTCGCAATGGAACAAAGAGGCGGATGATCAGAAGATATTTCATGATCTCTATGCATTGTCGGAGGGCAAAATAAAGATTGATGCAGAAGAGTATGTGATTCCCGAGGTGAAAGTGAATACCAGCCGGGATAAACTGAAGAATATAAAATATCAACGTAGAAAATAAAAAAAAGTGATTTCCGGGGAAGATATCCTTTTGGTGGGAAGTACACAGAAACCATACGGAATAAAGGGTGAAATTGTCATTCGATTCCGTAAAGCGGAGTATGCCGATATAGATACAGAGTGCTATTTTCTGAAAATAGAGGGTATTCCTGTGCCCTTCTTTGTAGAGGAGTTTACTTATTCAACTGATGTTATTGCCCGGGTGAAGTTCGAAGATGTCGACGATGAGAAAGCGGCGGCACGATATGTCAACATAGATATTTATCTTCCGCGCGAGTTGGTGAAATCTCAACCAGAACAAGGAATGACCGATTGGGATTACTTTAGGGGTTTTACTGTCACTGATCAGCATGGGAAAAGACTGGGAGTTATAGAAGAAGTGGATAGCTCTACCATGAATGTACTTTTCATCGTGAAAAATGATGAGAGGGAATACCTGATTCCGGCTACTGAGGATTTTATAGAAGCTATCGACGAGGAGGGTAATCTGATGGAGATGTTTCTTCCGGATGGATTGATCGAAGAATGATCCAGCATGATGAGAATAATCGTGACTCCTTTTTATTATCTTTGCATGCTTTATTGCAGATGATCACTCCCATATGGAAGATGGAAAACGAAATATTGCCATTTTAGGCTCTACAGGTTCAATCGGGACGCAGGCGCTGAAAGTTATTTCCAGCCATCGTGACCGTTTTGGGGTCTATGCTTTGGTTGCCAATAACAGGGTTGAGTTATTGATAGAGCAAGCGCGGAGATATCTTCCTGAAGTGGTGGTGATCGCTAACGAGTCGAAATATGAGAAATTGAAAGATGCATTGAGCGACTTGCCCATTAAAGTGTGGTGTGGAAGCAAAGCTATCGAGCAGGTGGTACAGGACGAACCAATAGATATGGTGCTTACGGCGATGGTCGGTTTTTCGGGCCTGCAGCCTACTATAAACGCCATTAAAGCCGGGAAGATCATCGCATTGGCCAATAAGGAGACGCTGGTGGTGGCAGGTGAACTGGTTACTTCGTTGGCATTGAAACATAGAACGCCAATCCTGCCGGTCGACTCTGAACATTCGGCTATTTTCCAGTGCTTGAACGGTGAGGGAGATAATAAGATCGAAAAAATATTGCTTACCGCTTCAGGGGGACCTTTTCGTTCTCTATCGAAAGAGCAGCTGTGCCATGTGACCCGAAAAGAGGCGCTGGCGCATCCTAACTGGAATATGGGTGAGAAAGTGACCATAGATTCTTCTACCCTTATCAATAAGGGACTGGAAATGATCGAGGCCAAATGGTTGTTTGGTGTGGAGCCATCGCAGATTGAGGTATTGGTGCATCCCCAGTCGATTATTCACTCTATGGTACAGTTTGAAGACCGCTCCGTAATAGCACAGTTGGGAGAACCAGACATGCGTATGCCTATTCAATATGCCTTCTCTTATCCGGCCCGGTTGAAATCGGATGTGCAGCCGCTGAACTTTTTGGAGTTGTCACAACTGACGTTCGAGGCACCTGATACAGAGCGGTTCCCCGGACTTTTATATGCCTATGAGGCCATTGCGGTTGGAGGTAATATGCCCTGTATATTGAATGCCGCCAATGAAGTAGCAGTGGAACTTTTTTTACAGGAAAAAATAGGTTATATGCAAATGAGTCGTTTGATAGAGAAAACCATGCAGAAAGTGTCATTTGTGCAATCACCATCGTTAAACGACTACCTGCAAACCGATGCCGATGCAAGAGTAATAGCAAGAGAACAAATAATTGAATTTACTAATTGATAAAAGTGACACACTGGTAAGGTGTGTAATGATAACTGAATGGAGACATTTTTAATTAAGGCGTTACAACTCATCTTGAGTTTGTCGATACTGGTGTTAGTACATGAGTTCGGACATTATATTTTTGCGAGGATGTTCAAGATAAGGGTAGAGAAATTCTATCTTTTCTTTGATGCTTGGTTTGCGCTCTTTCGCTACAAGCCTAAGAACAGTGATACGGAATATGGTATCGGCTGGTTGCCGCTGGGCGGTTATGTGAAAATATCGGGGATGATCGATGAGTCGATGGATAAAAACCAGATGGCACAACCTCCGCAACCGTGGGAATTCCGTTCCAAACCTGCTGGACAACGGCTCCTGGTAATGATTGCAGGTGTATTGTTTAACCTGTTACTGGCATTTTTTATCTTCTCTATGGTACTTTTCACCTGGAACGATACCTATCTCCCTTTGAAAAATGTGACGCAGGGGATGGAATTCAGCCAGGCCGCACATCGAGCCGGTTTTCAGGATGGAGATATCTTGCTCAGGGCAGATAATAAGGAGTTGGACCGCTTTGGTGTGCGTACCTTACTTGATGTGGCTGATGCTGAAAAGGTAACTGTATTGCGTAATGGAAAAGAAGTAGTACTGACCATGCAGGAAGGATTAATGGAAAACCTGCTGAAAGATAAGGAAGGATTTGCTGCTTACAGGATACCTACGGTTGTTCATGAAACAATGAAAGGAAGTGCTGCCGAGCGTGCAGGACTGCTCTCCGGAGACAGTATTGTGAGGGTGAACGGAATGGTTACCCCTGTCTTTAGTGATCTGAGGACAGCACTCAACAACCATCGCAACCAAGAGGTTATGCTGGACTATTATCGGAACGGATCGTTACAGACAACTTCTGTGAATGTGGACTCAGCCGGCACATTGGGCTTTTCCCTGAGAAATCTCTATCAGGTTTATCAAACCGTTACGGTCAGTTATGGCTTTTTTAAATCATTTCCGGCAGGAATCAAATTGGGTATTCAGACATTAAAGGATTATGTGGCGCAATTTAAATATGTGTTTACAAAAGCTGGAGCTTCATCCCTGGGTGGATTTGGGGCGATCGGGAATCTTTTTCCCGCACAATGGAATTGGCAAGCGTTCTGGATGATGACCGCTTTCCTTTCTGTAATACTTGCTTTTATGAATATCCTACCTATTCCGGCACTTGACGGGGGACATGTGATGTTTCTGATTTACGAAGTAATCACCCGGAGGAAACCCAGTGAGAAATTTATGGAGTATGCCCAAGTGGCGGGAATGATCCTGCTCATAGGCCTGGTGTTGTATGCCAATGGCATGGATGTGGTGAGGGCTATTTTTAAATAGTTTGGATGGTATAGTGAGGACGGACTTTATATTACATGAGTTTGATAAAAATGTCTTTATTCTTTGTTCTTTACTCTTTACTCTTTATTCTTTACTCTTTACTCTTTATTCTAAGAAAATGAGCATTTCAGAATTAATAAATAAGAGGGATAAAACTGCTTTTTCGTTCGAACTGCTGCCCCCATTGAAGGGAAATAGTATTCAGCAGGTATATAACACTATTGACCGATTGAAGGAGTTTGACCCGAAATATATCAATATTACTACGCATCACAGCGAAAGTATTTATAAAGAAGATGAAAACGGCACATACCGGAAAGTGAATGTAAGGAGACGCCCCGGCTCGGTAGCCATTGCTGCTGCCATCCAGAATAAGTATGGAATAAGGGCGGTACCTCACATTATCTCACAGGGTTTTTCGAAGGAGGAGACCGAATATGCATTGATCGACCTCTCCTTTCTGGGCGTGACCGATCTGCTGCTGTTAAGAGGTGATAGCAAGAAATTGGATGCCGAACAACGGAAAATGGATAGCCACCCGTACGCTACCGGCCTGCAGGAGCAGGTGAACAATTTTAACAAGGGAATCACGTTCGATGGCTCTCCTTTTACCGCGCCGGAGGAATCCTTTTCTTACGGTATGGCATGTTATCCTGAAAAACATGAGGAGTCTCCCAATATGGATTCGGAGATCTATTACACTAAGATGAAGGTGGATAATGGCGCTGAATATCTCGTAACGCAGATGTTTTTCGATAACAGTAAATTTTTCGAATTTGTAAAACGTTGTCGTGAGGCGGGAATTGGTGTGCCCATTATTCCCGGGATCAAACCGATCCATTTGAAGAATCAACTTACGGCACTGCCTCGCATTTTCCGTACGGATATTCCGGAAGAGCTGGCAGCAGCACTTCGCAAATGTAAAGACGATGAGGAGGCGAAGGAGATTGGTATTGAATGGTGTGTCCAACAGTGTAAGGAGTTGATCAGTAATCAGGTTCAGAGTATCCATTTCTATTCATTGATGGCGACTGAGAGTGTGCGCAGGGTAGCGGAGGAGATATACTGATGTATTTTCGCGATGTCATAGGACTCCATGATGTGAAAGAACACCTGATCAATTCGGTGAGGCAGGGGTTTATTCCGCATGCCCGTATCTTTTATGGTCCGGAAGGGGTGGGGAAGTTACCCCTGGCCATCGCTTATGCCAGATATCTGAATTGTAGTGACCGCGGTGCCGAAGATGCTTGCGGCGAATGTCCCTCATGCCACAAGTTTGATAAGTTGGCACATCCCGACCTGCACTTTGTATTTCCGGTTGTGAAATCGAAAGTGAGTGACCAGTACCTGCCTCAATGGAGGGAATTCCTGTCGGAACACCTCTATTTTAATCTGAACGACTGGCTCAGCTTTATTGATGCGCAAAATGCGCAGGGAATCATCTATTCAAAAGAGAGTGATGAGATCATCCGTAAACTCAACCTCAAAGTGTATGAAGCACCTTATAAGATCATGGTTGTGTGGCTCCCGGAGAAGATGCACGAAGCATGCGCCAATAAACTATTGAAGCTGGTGGAAGAGCCGCCTGACCATACAGTCTTTCTACTTGTTTCGGAGGATAGGGAAAATGTGTTGCAAACCATCTGGTCACGTTGCCAGCCGTTGCATATCCGGGCTATCGAAAAGAAGGAGATGGAAACGGCCCTGCGACAGAAATTTGGATTGGATGTGGAAAAAGCACACTCGACAGCCCATATAGCCAATGGTAGTTTTACCAAGGCTATTGAGATTATAGAGGCGTCTGAGCATACCGAATACTTCTTTGAGTTATTCAGGCAGATGATGCGAAATGCCTTTTCCGGAAAAATTAAGGCGATCAAAGAGATCGCCAGTGAAATCGCCGGCATTGGACGAGAGATGCAGAAAAGCTTCCTGCTCTATTCACTGAGGCTGTTCAGGGAATATTTTGTGAGTAACCTCCGTGAACCGGAAATGGTATACCTGAATAACGATGAATGGCAATTCGGTGAGCGATTTGCCCCATTCATTAATGAAAAAAATATAGAAGCGTTAAGTGATGAATTTTCTCTCGCTTACCGACAAATTGAACAAAATGGCAATGCGAAAATTATTTTCCTTGATCTTTGTCTGAAAGTGACGATGTTTTTAAGAAAATAATTTTGTAACTTGCGTTTAAATTAATTCATCCGCCAGGAAAAATAAGGCGGTTTATATATGGATAAAGAACAATTAGCAGATAAATTAGCGGATATTGTGCCACTGAGTACAATTACCCTACGAAATATGAAGAGTTGCCGGGGATGTACCCGCCATGATAATAAACTCCACGTCTACGATTGGTTACACGATTTTCCAGAGTTGCAAAAAGCAACCAAAATGGTGGAGGTGCAGTTCAAAAATACCCGTAAAGGTTATTATATCAACAGCAACGACTTACAGTTGGAGCAGGGTGATGTAGTTGCCGTAGAAGCCTTACCCGGACACGATATAGGTACTGTGACGCTGACCGGTAAACTGGTGGAGTTACAGATGAAGAAGAACAACTTCAGGGATGATGCCAACGGAGGGATGAAACGCATCTACCGTATTGCACGCCCTGCCGATTTGGAGAAATATGAGCAGGCAAAAGCTCGGGAGCAGCCTACCATGATCCGTTCAAGGGAGATAGCTGAAGAGTTGGGGTTGAAGATGAAGATCGGTGATGTAGAGTATCAGGGTGACGGTAATAAAGCTATCTTCTACTATATTGCGGATGAGAGAGTCGATTTCCGTCAACTTATCAAAGTATTGGCCAGTGAGTTCAGGGTTAAGATTGAAATGAAACAGATCGGCGCGCGTCAGGAAGCCGGCCGTATCGGCGGAATTGGCCCGTGTGGGCGAGAGATGTGTTGTAGTCGTTGGATGTCGAGTTTTGTATCGGTCTCCACCTCTGCTGCCAGATATCAGGATATTTCTATTAATCCACAAAAATTGGCCGGACAATGTGGAAAGCTGAAGTGTTGCATGAATTATGAGGTAGATGCCTATGTGGAGGCGCAACGTACACTTCCTTCACGTGAAATTATTCTCGAAACGAAAGATGCCAGCTATTACCATTTCAAGACTGATGTTTTTTCCGGTAAGATTACTTATTCGTCAGACAAGTTTAATGGTGCTAATTTAGTGACTATTCACAAAGACCGTGTATTCGAAATCATCAGGATGAATAAAAAAGGAGAAAAACCGCTGAAACTGATCGAAGAGACAGTGGAGAAATCCGGCAATGGGGAGTACCCTGGAGATATCCTTGATGATCATAGTATTACCCGGTTTGATGGTCAGGGCGAAAGTCAGGGGAAGAGAAAGAGAAAACCCCGTAAAAAACGCCCCGATAATTTATCAGGAAGCAGAAAATTCAGAAATAGAAAATCTCCGGGTGAGAACAAAGAGTAATATCTTTTTAATATTTGTAGGTCTCTCTTTTGCTGTCATTGTCTCCTGCTCGGGAAGAGAGGACTATTCACGATTTTATCATATTAAGAGCGGAAAATGGCATCGTGATTCTGTGCTTATTTTTACGATAGATTCGTTGCTGCCCTCTTTTGGTGTAGGATATGATGTGACAGTGGAATTGACAACCAATCGCAGTTATCCTTACCGTGATTTATGGTTACTCATCGATCAGAATCTGACGGATTCTCAGGTTCGTACTGATACACTTCGTTGCCTCTTGGCCGATGAATATGGAAGATGGTTGGGAGGTGGTGCCGGAGGGTTGAACCAGTTGTCGCTGCCCTACCGTAGTTTTATCCCGTGGGATTCGGTCTCCAACTATAGACTGGTAATCCGCCACGGAATGGAGGAAGAACTGTTGCGTGGAGTGGAAAAAGTGGGAGTTAAAATGATAGGGATGAAGAGAGGTAATCCCTAATGTAAATCATATGTGTTATGGAAATTGTACTCATCGGATCGGGAAATGTGGCTACCCACATGGCAATGGCATTGAAAGGAGCGGGTCACAGGATTGTGCAAGTATATAGCCGAACGATGAGAAATGCAAAATTGCTTGCTTGCAAGGTCGGAGCTGATCCGATTGATGATGTCGATACTGTTCATTCTGCAGCCGATCTTTATATTTTTTCAGTAAGAGATACCGCACTACCGGAAATTGCCTCCCAAATGCCGCTGACTACAGGCGTATGGGCGCATACTGCGGGTAGTATTCCTGTTTCAGTGCTTTCTCCGCATAAGGAGAGGGGAGTACTTTATCCATTACAGACATTTAGCAAAGAGAGGGAAGTGAATTTTAAAGATATTCCGCTCTTTATAGAGGGAGAGAGTATTGAAACCACCACTTTATTGAAGGAGCTGGCGGAAGGGATATCGGAAAATGTCTATTTCCTTTCCGGAGATAAGCGGCGATTTCTCCACTTGGCGGCTGTTTTTGCATGTAACTTTACCAATCACATGTATACGCTCGCGTCGGAGATAATGGGTGAGGAGGAAATTTCGTTCCGGATGCTAAATCCACTGATCGCCGAAACTGCTGCCAAAGCGATGGAGATGGATCCACACGCCGCACAGACCGGCCCCGCCGTGAGGTTCGATGAGAAAGTGATTCAAAAACATCTGGAGTTATTGAACGATCCTATGAAGAAAGAAATTTATGCCCTGCTAAGCAAAAGTATTCATGGAACATCACGAGACGAATGCTTTAGTCGTAATTATGCGCCGGATGAATCAGAATAGGTAAAAATTAACATAGAAAAATTGAGTTCTTAAAAAACAACTGTTACTTTTGTAACAGACAATAAAAGCCACATCTAATAATGGGAAAAGTCAAAGGTTATGTAGTGGTAAATACCGATCGATGTAAGGGCTGCAACCTCTGTGTTGTGTCATGTCCTACCGACACATTAGATTTACAGCCGCGAGAAGTGAATGACCGCGGATATCATTATGCTTATATGAAGAGTCCCGATGATTGTATCGGATGCGCGAACTGTGGATTTGTATGTCCGGAAGGATGTATAACGGTCTATCGGAAGAAGGTGGTATGATCATTTTCCATAAGAGAATAGTAACAAAACTAATATTATGCCAGAAGAAATTTCTTTGATGAAAGGAAACGAAGCCATTGCCCATGCAGCCATACGCTACGGGGTGGATGGTTATTTCGGTTATCCCATCACTCCCCAGTCGGAAATAATAGAGACACTTATGGAAGCAGCTCCCTGGAAAACGACAGGAATGGTGGTGTTGCAAGCCGAAAGTGAGGTGGCTGCTATTAACATGGTCTATGGTGGAGCTGCCTGCGGAAAATACTCCATGACCACTTCCTCCAGTCCGGGTATCAGTCTGAAGCAGGAGGGCATCTCCTATATGGCTGGAGCTGAACTGCCCTGCCTTATTGTGAATGTACAGCGGGGAGGTCCCGGATTAGGAACGATACAACCTTCACAGGCCGATTATTTCCAGACGGTGAAAGGAGGAGGACATGGTGATTACAAATTAATTACACTGGCACCCAATTCTGTGCAGGAGATGGCCGATTTTGTAGCACTTGGATTCGAGTTGGCGTTTAAATACCGTAATCCCGCGATGATCCTGACGGATGGTGTAATCGGGCAGATGATGGAAAAGGTGAAACTCCCTGAATTCCGTCGCAGGAGGACCGACGAGGAGGTTCGGGAGCAATGTCCGTGGGCAACCCTCGGGAAAATGCCGGACAGGGAACCCAATATCATCACTTCACTGGAACTCGATTCGGCGCTGATGGAAAAGAACAACGAGCGGTTCCAGGCGAAATACCGTGTGCTGGAAGAG
>Ga0172382_10001188_pt1 | contig 47367 bp, 38 predicted proteins | sample Leawel138RmetaG_FD_122245 | JGI IMG/M metagenome (GOLD analysis project Ga0172382, IMG submission 122245) | Leachate microbial communities from a municipal landfill in Southern Ontario, Canada - Leachate well 138R metaG | ecosystem: Engineered > Solid waste > Landfill > Unclassified | place... | reverse complement strand
CACGGTCTTACCGATCACGCAGACCTTGTTTCCATTCTCCACATCCGAGCCATAGAAGAAGTCTCCTTCTGCAATGCTCATATTGCGGATAAAGAAATAGTCTGCATCCACTCCGGTAATGCTTCCGCGCCAGTTTTGCCCCTCATATTTGAGCTGTCCCCATGAGTTATAAACCGGTGTAGCATATAGCAATCCATCCAGCTCGCGCATTGCTTCGACGTCGTCAACCGTGATGAGATTTCCTCCACCGGCTGCTTGTCGAACCGCTGTGCCACTGAAGTTTGAATATGCCATGATCACATTTGTTCCCATGGAGTTAACTTGGTCTTCAACAATCTTTTGTGCACCTTGTCCGATGGCGAGCATAGCGATCACCGCCGCCACGCCGATGATGATCCCGAGCATGGTCAAAAAGGTTCTCGTCTTGTTTCTCATCAAAGATTTGAGAGCTATTTTCATGATTCCTATGAACGACATCTCTAATCCTCCGTCTCGGGCAAAGGCATGTTCTTCAGGTCTGTAGCAGCATCAGCAGGGTTCGGATTGATCTTGTCTGATATGACTCTGCCATCTCTGAAAGTGATGTGGCGGTTTGCATAGCGCGCAATATCCATCTCGTGTGTAACGAGGATCACAGTTTTGCCTTGTCTGTGAAGCTGTTGAAAGAAGGTCATGACTTCAATGCTTGTTCTCGTATCGAGATTGCCGGTGGGCTCATCAGCAAGAATGAAGGAGGGGTCGTTCACAATTGCGCGAGCGATTGCCACCCTCTGTTGCTGTCCGCCGGAGAGCTGATTGGGAAAGTGGGAAGCTCTATCAGCGATCCCCACTGTTTCCAAGGCTTTCATAGCCCTTTCCTTCCGCTCATGCGAAGTAATTTTCTTTGTATATAATAGGGGTAATTCCACGTTTTCCAGCGCACTGGTTCGTGCTAAAAGATAGAAGCCTTGGAACACAAAGCCTATCTTTTCATTGCGGATCAGTGTAAGCTGTTCGGAACTCATCTTATGCACCTCAATATCATCCAAGAGATAGCTGCCGGATGTGGGCTTATCCAGACATCCCAAGAGGTTCATAAATGTAGTTTTTCCGCTCCCACTTGCGCCCATGATGGCGATGAAGTCACCATAGTTGACTTTCAAATCAACGCTTCTGAGTGCATGCACGTCGAATTGACCCATCGCGTAGGTCTTAGTGAGTTCTTTTGTTTCGAGTAATAGTTTGCTCATCAGAATCTTCTCATACCAGGGCCCATGCCGGATGTTGTATTGCTTTTCTTTGAGTCATTTTGTTTGACACCAGTGACAAGCACGGTATTGTCGGCGAGCTCATCGAGAAGCTCCACATAGGCGCCGTCGGAGATTCCTGTCTTCACTGCTTTGGGTTGTGGCACGTTGTCTTTGAGCACCCAGACCACGGAATACTTGCTCCCGCCTCCTGCGCCCATCATTGCACCCACACCCATGCCCATTCCTCTTCCACCGCCACTTCCACTACCTCTGGCCGGGCTTTCACCTTCAGCAGAGGCTTTTTCGGATTTACTTTGCTGAGCAGCCATTGCTTCTTGGATAACGTTGCGGCTTGCCATGAGGATTTCATCATCCCATTTCAGCCCAAATAGCTCCCAAGTCTCTTTGCTGGGACGGAAGCGTGTAGCCGTTTCAGGGATACGAAGTGCTTGCATGTTCGAGTTCAGGATGAAGGTGACATTTGTGGTCATCCCCGGCAAGAGTTTGCCTTCATCGTTTGTAGCGTCGATGATCACATGATAGGTCACGACATTCGACTCCGTGACGGGATTCAGCCTGATCTGTTGCACAACGCCATGAAAGAGCTGATTGGGATGAGCATCAACCGTGAATTCCACCGGCATATCCAGCTTGATCTTGCCGATATCAGCTTCGTCAACGCCTGCCGTGATCTGCATCTTATCCAGATTATTGGCAATAATATAGAGCGTGGGGGAGTTAAGGCTTGCCGCAACGGTTTGACCCTCATCCACCGCTCTTGACACGATCACGCCATCAATTGGGCTGGTGATATGTGCATTCGAGAGATTCTTTTCGGCTCTTTGCAGGTTAAGCTGTGAATTTGCTAAGTTTTGTTGCGCAGTTTCATAGCTATACTGTGCTTTAATCTTGTCATATTCCGATGCCATATCTTTGGCAAAAAGCTCGGTTTGCAAATCGTAGTCCAGCTTTGCTGATTGCATGGAAGTGGTGGATTTTGCCAAGTCGCTTCGTGCAACTTCCAAGGCAGTATCCAAAAGTTCGGTGTCCAATTTTGCCAAAAGCTCGCCCTTGCGAACCTTGTCATTATGCTCTTTATAGAGTTTTTCAATCTTGCCGCTCACCTCGGTTCCAACGTTCACCATCACATAAGGATTCAGCGAGCCGGTGGCGGTGACAACTTCACGAATTGCCCCACGAGAAGGAGAGTCCGTCTTCCATTCCGGGGCAGATTTAGCCTTTTTATATCTTACGAAAAGAACGACTGCGACGACTACTACAATTAGAATGACTATGTATTTGATATATTTCTTCATTTTTACCATTTTCCTAAAATTGGGTTGGAGATTAGATAGTTTATGCTTTCCTGTGTTTTGAGAATTTCATAGCGATTGTTCTCGTATGCCAGAGTTGCATCAATATATGAGGTTCTCGTCTTATCGAGTTCCAAAAGTTCAATGAGTCCCAAACGATAGCGTTCTTGGGCGATTTCTATCTGTGCTGAGGCTTGTTCAAGCTGTTCTGCATAAAGTGTGTCAAGGCGCATGAGATACTGCAAAGCTTTGGTCGAGTTTTCATATTCGCTTTGGCTTTGCTGAACGGTGTCTTCGATATTCAGCTGTGATAGCTGCTTAGCAATCTTTTGACTCGTTGCGCTTTCTCTATTGGTGAAAAAGCTGAGCAAGGGATATGAAAGGCTGAGATATGCGCTGTGCACAGTGTTATAACGATCAAAGTCGAAGTCTGCACCCGATACCTTGCGTGAGAAACCATAGCCCAAGTTAAGCTTTGGCAAGTAGTTCAAGCTATTTTGCGTGATATTCAAATCATGCTTTTTAATATCTTGTTCCAAGAGTTTAAGTTGAAGCATATTCGAGCTATCAAAGGCGGGAATATCCTTCATGATATCGATATCAAGCTCTTGTAGCGGATAGCCCTCATCCTTGAGTTGAACCAAAGAAAAAAGCTCTGAGCGTGCATTCTGAATTGTGTTTTCCAGTTGAACTATACTGATCTCAGAGTTCATCACGGCAATCTCATTTTGTTTCACTTCAAAGGGAGTGTTCTTACCGAGCCGGAAGAGAGTCTTGCTCTGTTCCCAAACCCTGTTTTGAATTTCAAGGTTTTCGTTTAAAGCTTCCATCTTCTTTGCGCTGGAAAGAACGCTGATATAAGCCTTAAACACCTTGTAAGCATATTCACTTGTGTTTCTTTGCAATTTCATCTGAGCACTTTGATCGTCCAAAAGAGCTTTGCGATAGTTAAAGTAGCTCGGGTCATTCAAACTGATGGTCTTAGAGATGTCGATTCCTGCATTACTCGTAAGCGAGGCTGAGGATGCGGGCGCATGAAAGTCTTTATTGATTCCCGCGCTGATATTGGCTTCCGGCGCGAAACTCCACAAAGCAGAGGTCAAAGCACTCTTGGAGCTTTGCACACTGAGCTCTTCTTTTTGGATTTCAAGACTATGCTCTAAACCATGCTCGATCAATTCATCAAGCGTGTAAACATTTGCTGTCAAAAGAATAGGCAGCAAAAGCAACAGGAATAACGTTAACGTGTTTCTCACTTTTTTCCTTCTTATAATATATTATTTCAAACTATATAGTATAACTTATACGGCAGTCTGTGTTTTTACCTGCAAGTTTTTTTAAAAATAAAAAGATACTATTGAGTGCACAAATTCCTTGAGCCATGTTTTAAGGCAAGATATTTCTTTTTGATTAGCTTTTGAGTTTTATGCCGTGCACAACAGAATTTTCTCGAACATCACCTCTATTTTCCTTGTTTCCTATAGCTTACCTATATAGTTCAGCCTATGCTGCGCTCATGATATGCTCATGGTGATGACCACATCATGACCATATCATGACCAGAGCCTATAGGGAAGAGGCGGGAAATACGGTAAATAGCGATTTGTGGAAAATGGGGTAAAAACAGGGATTTTATAGCATGAAAATAATAATATCGACAGGGCTAACTATCGAGGATGATAAGGGTATAGACGCTTTTTGGCTTATTTTGAAGTCTATCTTCCTTGACGAGATTGCGAGCTTCAGTAATATAGCATCTAAGGAAATAAATTGGATATTGAGCCTTGACATGTGTAATTTGGTCTAAAATTTGCATATCAGATTCAAAGAATCCAAAAAGTATAAACATCTTTAAGAAAATAGTAGGTTTAATTTATGTTAAAAAAGACTTGTATCGTTCTGACACTTCTGACAATTGCGCTTGCTTTGACGGCGATTGTTAGTCACGACTATCAATTAGAAATGCCTCAGCTGTCGAAATCCAATTTAGGGGTTTCGGTGAAACTCGGCGGTGCTGAATCATTTGCTTTGCCCGGAGAGCCTGATTTGCCTTACTTTGCATATATCTTGCTTTTGCCCAATGGCAGCGAGGCAAAGAGTGTCTCCATCGTTCGCAGTGGCAAAATGAAGCTCGATCTCAAGGGATTTGTCGCTCCGGCTCAAACTCAATATCCGCTTTCGCATAAGATCACAGAAAAGCCTGATGCTCCCAATCCTGAGATCTATCACAGTGATAAGGCTTTCCCGCAAGAGAGCGCGAAGGGCATGAGAACAGAATTTATGAACGGACATAGTATTGCTTTCGGGACATTTTCTCCTTTTGAATATTATCCCGAGGAAAACCTGCTATATTTCTACAGCAATGTGCGCGTGGAAATCCAGGAAGAATATACCACAAGGGCAAGTGATGCGCTAAGGCTGCTCAAAGAAGACGCATTTGTCTTGGATCAGATAAATAAGAGCGTGCACAATCCGCAAAGATTTGCCCAGCCCAGAAGTTCCGATGTAAACGGCATTGAGTATCTCATGATTATCGACTCTGCTAAAGAGGCTGTCTGGCAAGAATTGGCTGATTTTAACCACTCAATCGGCATCTCCAGTGAGATGGTGGATGTGAATTATATCATTGCAAATACAACAGGGCAGGATGATCAAGAAAAGATTCGCAACTTTATCATCAACTTCTATGAGGCGAACCCATTGCGCTATGTGCTTTTGGGTGGTGATGACGATTTGATCCCTCATCGTGGGTTTTATGTGAATATGGGCACCGGAAGTCAGGTCGATGACGATATTCCGGCAGACATGTATTATAGCTGTTTGGATGGAACTTGGAACAGCAACAATAATAACTGGTGGGGCGAGCAATATGAGGTTGATCTTGTGCCGGAGCTTGCCATAGGCCGGATTTGCTATAACAACAACCAAGAAATCCAAAATCAGATTCACAAGATAATGTCCTATCAAATGACGCCCGTTGAGGATGCCATCAAATCTTCTTTCTTCTGCGGCGAATGGCTGTGGGAGGGACCCACTTGGGGTGGGGATTATATGGATGAAATGATTGGCGGAAGTGCCATGCACGGCTATACTACAACCGGCGTGCCCGTTGATTGGAATATCAGTAAACTCTATGATAGAACCTATGGATATAGCGACGCTTGGGGTGCTTCACAGGTGAGGCCTCTCCTTTCGCAGGGAGCAAATCTCGTGAACCACTTGGGACACTCGTTTACAAATTATAACATGCGTCTTAATAACAGTCAAGTGTCTGCCAGCAGCATCACAAATAATGGGGTTGATCAGAACTATTCCATACACTTCACTCAAGGTTGCTATGCGGGAAGCTTTGACAATCGTGGGGAGAGTGCCGGTCAATATTCTTCTACCGATTGTATCTCGGAAGCCTTTATGAGCATTCCCACCTTTGCTGCCGGAGTGCTCTCGCACTCTCGCTATGGCTGGGGCGTGCAAGGCTCTACAAACGGTGCCAGTCAAAGAATTCATCGCCAATATATTAATGCTCTCTTTGCCAAAGATATCTATGAACTGGGTTGGTCTTTGGCGGAATCGAAGATCGCAAACATCCCTTATACTACTAATACTCCGGTGATGTATTGGGTTATTTTTGAGACAAACCTCTTCGGATGTCCTGCCACCAAGGTTTGGACTGATGCTCCGCAAGCAATCACCGTCAATATGCCTCAAATCTGGCCTATGTCTCAAATGCAATATCAAATTAACACCGATGCGGAAAACTCCTATATCAAAATCAAACAAGGCGATCGAATCTTGTATGAAAACAGCAGTGATGATGGAAACTTTACGGTGGCATTTCTTGCTCCGCTCTTGCCGGGAGACTACGAAGTCTTTATAACTGCATCGGGAAGATATCCTTATGCTTCAGAGTTTGTTGTGGTTGTTGAAGATATCCCTTATATTGCCACGCAGGCAGTGACCTATCCCGAAGAAGATATGCTTTTCCATAGTGGTCAAAACGTGAATCTTGGAGTGACAATCGCCAATATCGGCAATGCCGATCAGGTCGAGGGAGGCTCATTGAGCATTGTCAGCTTGTCAAATAATATCCAAATCGTGCAAGGTGAATACAGCTTTTCTGCTTTGGAAGCAGGCGCTGTCATCAATCTTGAAGATGTTTTCGAGATTGCGATTGTGGGTAATTTCACCGATAGAGCACAGGCAAGGTTTAGGATTGTTGCAAGTTATGATGGATATACTTCCAATAGCGAACATTCGATCCGTCTTGCTGCGCCAAATCTGTCTTTGGTGGGCTATCAGCTCATCCATTCAGGTTCTTGCGTGCAACCCGGTGAACTCGTGGGTGTTTCTCTCACGATGAAGAACACGGGCACCGGAACGGCATATTATCCCATGATGATCCTCTTTTCCTATGATAATCTGGGAACAGCGGACGTCTTTGATGTGAATTTCACTCCCCTGGCCGGGGGAGAGATGGCTGACTATGGTTTAGCTTTTAATGTTCAGATCTCGCCGGATGCACAAAATGGAGATGTCACCTTGATCGGTTATATGCTCTCGGCGGAGAATGGAGATGTTTCCGATGGTGAGTTCCGTATTCCCATTGGACTCATCACTTATAGCTTTGAAAATGATTTTGAAGGCTGGGAAAGCGTTCAGCTAAGCAATCAGTTCGTAAATCAATGGCATCGTTCGTCAATGCGGAATAAAACCGAGGGCGGAACTTATAGCATGAAGTTTGGCTCATCTACCACCGGCAACTATGCTGCCTCATCCTATGGCGCATTTGTCTCGCCTTATATGAATATCGTTCCGGGTAGCGTGCTGAAATTCTGGCATTGGATGGATGCAGAGAATCATAGTAGCAATAACACTCAGGCTTGGGATGGCGGCACGGTCGAGATGTCTCTCAACGGTGGCGCGTGGGAAACAATCCTGCCTGAAAATGGTTATCCTTATGTGATCAGGCAAAATCCAGCCTCGCCATTTGAAGCGGGCACCCTTGTCTTTTCCGGAAGCTTTGATTGGCGTGAAGAGGTCTTTCAACTCTATGATGCTACGGGTATTGCGCAATTCCGTTTTGTCTTTGGCAGCGATGCCTATACTGCCGCTGAGGGCTGGTATATCGACGATATCAATGTGATTGTGCCGACTGTGAGTAATCCTGAAGACTTCGGCGTTGTGCAGCCGCTAATGCTCGGACAAAACTATCCTAATCCTTTCAATCCTGAAACCACGATCAGCTTTAACCTGCCTCGTGCAGAAAATGTTTTGTTGAATATCTATAACATCAAAGGGCAATTGGTTAGAACCCTGGTCAATCGCTCCCTTCCCTCAGGCGCTCACAGCGTTGTCTGGGATGGGAAAAACCACAGCGGCGAGCTTGTCTCCAGCGGGATATATTCTTATCGCATAAGTGTGGCAGGCGAGCACAAAACCAAGAAAATGTTGTTAGTAAAATGAAAAAATACCTTATCCTGACGGGTGCAGGCATTAGTGCTGAATCAGGCATCCGCACCTTTAGAGACAATGACGGGCTCTGGGAAGATCACGATGTGAACGAAGTGGCGTCCATTGATGGATATCGCCGCAACCCTGAGCTGGTCTGGCGCTTTTATAAGGCGCGCTATGCCCAAAGCATGGAAGTCTCACCAAATCCCGGACACTATGCGCTTGTGGAACTTGAAAAAGCTCTCGGCGACAACTTTCATATCATCACCCAAAACGTTGATGCTTTGCATATTAGAGCGGGTAATCAGCGTGTCATAGAAATGCATGGTTCTTTGCAAGATTGTTTTTGTGAGTCTTGTGATACTCACTATAAGATGGCGGACATTGATCTAAGCCTCGCACGGCCTTTGTGCCCGAAATGCACGGGCTTTCTCAGACCGGATATCGTCTGGTTTGGGGAAATCCCTTATAAGATGGAACAGATTGAGGCTCTCTTGCGCAAATGTGATCTCTTTATGGTCATCGGCACCAGTGGGGTGGTCTATCCTGCTGCGGGCTTGGTGATGACTGCAAAATATCTCGGCGCAAAGACTATTGCCGTCAATCTTGAAAAGCCTGATAATCTGTCTTTCATCGACGAGTTTCATCAGGGAAAATCAGGCGAAATATTGCCCAAACTAATTAAGGAAATCATGGAGAATCTGTGATCGACACCGAGCTCTTTTTTGGGGCTGATTTCTTCAGCGAAGATCAAGAGCCCAAGCTGAGCCTCAAGGATGGAGAGCTTCGAGAGGTCGCCGTCCTATTTGCCGATATCAAAGGCTTTACCAATATCTCAAACCTCTTCGAGCCGGAGGTAATCCATCTCAAAATGGATGAGATTCTCAAGATATTTAGCCGTAGTATCAATTTCTATGGTGGTTTTGTCGATAAATATATCGGCGATGGTGTGATGGCTCTGTTTGGTGCCAAAAAAGCCAGTGAACAGGATACGCAACGCGCTATTCTCGCAGCGATTAAGATGCAGGAGCAACTGCGGCTCTATAACTCTCTCTTGAGTCGTGAACCGGGCTTTGAAGAGCTCGAACTGGGGCTGAGAATCGGCATCAATACCGGCTTGGTCTCGGTTGGAAGAGTGGGAGAATCACGCGAGGGGGATTTCACCGTCTATGGACCTCAGGTGAATCTCGCCAGCCGGATGGAGAGTAATGCGCCGGTAAATCGCATCATGATGCCGCGACAGACAAAAGTGCTCGTTGATTCAATCTTTGAATTTGAGCACAAGGGAGAGGTCATGGTCAAAGGCATGGACGATCCCATCGATTGCTGGCTGGTGACAGGGCAAAAGATTGAAAAGAAGAATGTTCGATCAAATAAGTTCATCGGGCGTGAGGAAGAGCTTGCTGTCTTGGCTGATGCTTTTGAAGAGTCCGGCGTCGGTCTGAAACTCATTGGCTTAAAAGGGGATGCAGGAATAGGGAAGAGCCGGCTGATCAGTGAATTTACCTCATCTTTGTCTGATATTTTGCTCCTGAAAGGCTTTTGTTCTCCTATTTCGCCCAGTCCCTTTAATGTTTTCACCAATCTCTTACAGATATATTTTAACATCAACCCAAATGAAAAGACTGCGCTGAAAAAGGATGCCTTGTGGGAGGCACTCAGTGCACTGGCTCAGGAATGTGGCGAAGAGTCGGTCTTGGATGCTTTTCCACTCATCGGATTTTTGATGGAGGTTCGCATAACGGATTCACGTCTTGAGCAAAAGGGTAAAGACCTCTTAGACCATCTCTTCCGTGCGCTTGAGACGGTAATCTTTGCCATTATCGGTCTTGCAGTGAAAAAGCGGCAGAATGTTGTCATCGTGATGGAGGATATTCATCATGTCGATGATGCGAGTGCGCAGTTATTGGGCTATCTCTTGCATAGGGTTGATCAGCGTGAACATTCTGTCCTATTTATATTTAGCTATAGGTTGGATTATGAGATTCTGCCTTGCATTGCTTTGCATCCATGCTTTACTTTCATTGAGTTAACTGCTTTCTCTCGCGAGCTTATGGATGAAATGCTCAAGCAATATACAGCCGGCATGAAGCTTGGGGATGAGACGCTCAAGCTGGTCAGAGAGCTATCCGGCGGCAATCCTTTCTATCTTGAACAATGGAGCAGCTATATCGGCTCCCTGCCTCAGACAGAGCTCGATGAATATCCTGTTCCGGGGAACATTCACGCGCTGATCTTGTCGCGCTTGGATGCATTGCCGCATAATCTTAGGCTCCTGCTGCATAAAGCCTCGGTGATCGGCAATGAGTTCTTTGTGGATATTCTCACGGAGATAGATAAGAAACTCGAAGACAATGAGGATTTGTCGCAAACGCTTGTTGATCTCGAGGAGCACTCGCTTATAATGAAGCTTTTGGGCTATGATTATTCCAGCTATCTCTTTAAGAATATTACAACGCGAGAGGTGGCTTATCAGACTCTTTTGCATCAAAATAGGAAGATGCTCCATCAGCTTACTGCCGAGGCGATAGAAAAGCTCTTTGGGGATAGGCTGGATTCTTTCGTCTATGCTTTGGCGGATCATTATGACAAAGCGGGAGATGAAGAAAAGGCGGAGTTGTGGCTGTCTAAAGCGCTTAAAAAGGCGACGAAGCTTTATGACAACCCTCTGGCAATTCGTCTGGCGAAACGGCTCTTGGAGTTTGTGCACGAGCCTCAGAGGCGGGCAGAGACACTCATGGTCTTAGCAGAAGCTTTGTGGATTGGTGGAGCTTGGGAAGATGCAGTTGCAGTTATCGATGAAGCGGCTGAACTAATTGATCCGCAGTCTCCAGTTTATTGTGAATTATATCGATTGAAGGGGATGACGGCGTTTTATTGGGGAGAGATCGATCAGGCGCGTGAGGCTTTTGAAAACGGGCTCAATCTTGCTCGATGTCTCGATGATAAATATCAAATCTGTATTGCGCTCAATAGTATGGGCATCTGGTTTCAACATAATAAACAGATCGATGAAGCGCTCAAGCTTCATGAGGAAAGCCTCTTCTTGGCGCGAGAGATCAAAGATATGCAGCGGCAGGCAAAGACTCTCTCCAATCTTGGCTTGATCTATCTCGAAACCAAAGAATTTGCTAAGGCTAAAGAGCTGTTTTTAGAAAGTCTTGCCATCGCGCGCAAGCATCAATTCCTCAGAGATGAGTCCATCGCGTTGGGAAATCTTGGCTGGGCAAATTATGTTACAAAAGACTGTGATGAAGCGGAGATGTGGCTCAAACAGAAGCTATCGCTCGCTGAAAAGATGTTTGATAGACCGGAATTGATCAAAGCTGTTGGGAATCTGGGTAACATCAATTACGAGCGAGGCGACTATCAAACTGCGCTCAAATATTATGAGCGAAGTCTTGCGCTCAAAGAGCAAATCGGCAATCAAAAGGAGATCGAAGTAAGTCGGAAGGCGGTGGAAACTGTGCGCGCGAAACTCGCCGAGAGCTAAGCTTTTCGTCTCTGGATGAGATTGGAGAAGACGATCAGAAAGAGTCCGATGAGGGTGGAGGGAAGTATCGCTTCTTTGAGGATTAGCCGGATGAAAACCAGGGAGAGGAAGGGGGTGATAAACACCAAGTTCGAGATGCGCGCGGTGTTCGATGTAAGCTCAAGAGCTTTCTGCCAAAAGAGAAAGGTGAGTCCCATCTCAAATATCCCCACCCAGATTGCGGCGATTGTGCCAAAGCTCAAGAATCCCGTGCTAAATAGAGCTTTGCCGCTGATCAGAGCATATGTAGTTATGAGAATTGAGCCGATCATAAAGTTGTAAAAGAGCTTGATGCCGGCGTCGCGCTTGTCACGCATGTTCAATATCCAATATCCAGCCCAGATGAAGGAGGAGCCCAGCGCCAAAGAGATGCCTGTGATGTTGTCAAATCTAAAGCTATTCAGACGTCCTCTGCTGGAGATCACGAGAATTCCAATGAAGCTGATCATCAGGGCAAGCAAGTCTTTCAGCCTGAACCTTTCCTTGAAAAATATCACGCTGAAGATGAGGAGAACGATTGCCCAAGTATAATTCAGGGCTTGCGCTTCTTGTGCAGGAAGGCGGTCGTATGCGGAAAACAAAACGAGATAGTATAGGAAGGGGTTGAGAAGTCCTGCAAAGAGGGAGTTGCGGGTGTTTGCTTTGAAGCCTGCAAAGAGTTGCTTCCTTGCGCTCAGGTTATACACAAAGAGAAAGAGAGTGGCGACAATGGACGAGATCAGAACCAATCCCAAGGGGCTAAGGTCTTTCAGCGCAAGCTTGAATGCGCTGGATACTGTGCTCCAAGCAAGTATCGCCAAGGAGGCAAAGATTAGGCTTCTTCTGTCCTTACTCTTCGTCATTAAGTAATTCCATCCACAGTATAGGCACAAAAAAGGGGGTAAGATACCCCCTTAGTATGCTGTATGTTTTACATTACATTGAACCAAGTATCTTGGTATAAGTTTCACGCAGAGTATCGTTTCCGGCTTGTGCGGCACCAAGAATGATGAAGTTTACTGCATCACGACTTGTCTTATCATGGTGGTACCATTGCAGTGCAAAGTCAACCATCTCTTCATATTGTTCAAGTTGGTAGAGGGTTGATACTAAAGCAAGATAGATTTCATTGTCGTCATTGAGTTCCACAAGCTCTTTGAGGTATTCAGCCTTTAAGAGATGTTCACCGCTCTTGTCGGCAATTTCAGCAGCAGTTTCCAAGGTGACAGCATCCGGAGGGCCAAGCTCCATCGCTTTTTGGATGATAGTAAGAGCATCACCATATCTTTCAAGCTCATAATAAGAGATAGAGAGATTCATGAGGTTGTTCAGGTTTGCAGGGGCAAGCTCTCTGGCTTTCTCAAAGTAGATCGTAGCTTTGGCATAATCTTTGATATTGTAGTAGAAAGCGCCAGTCTCAAAGTTATAATCGAGATTATCCGGGTCTTGGTTGATGAGGGCAAGGAGAATCTCTTCAGCTCTCGTGTTGTCTTCAAATTCTTTTTGATATATGTCTTTCAAGCGAATCATGGGCTCAAAGCGTTCGGGATTGAGCTCATGCGCAAGTTCGAAGATTTCCATGGCTTGACGAGTTTCACCTTCGTTCAACAATGCATCCCCAGCGCGATAGATGCGCACCCAAGCACCTTCTAAGTTGCGGTTCATAGAGCGGATGTCAAGTCTTTCTTGGTCGGTAACATTCTCATAGTCAGCATAAATATCAAGAGCTTTTTTATAATATTGGAAAGCTTCCTTGTTGTATTCAACTGACTTTTCCTTGTTGGTTTCACCCTTGTGGAGATAGATATCTCCCATGCGACGCAAGGAAATTGCGTGGTCAGGATGTTCTTCTAATACCATCTCATAATAGCTTTGGGCTTTATCAACATTTTGTTGAGCATAATAAACATTGGCTGTTTTGGCGTTTACGTTTGCTTGAGGACTCAGTTTCTGTCTGGCTGTGCTGCAAGCTCCAAGTGCGAGCGTGAGAACCAGCAGGGCAATCATGAGTTTTCTCATAAGAAATCTCCTATTAATAATTTGTTTCTTCCACAATTATTGGGATTGATATTAAGTCAAGCCAATTCTTTCAAAAAAGAAGAATTATTGGCAGAGAGGGTAGAGAACTTACCATATATCAGCCTATTATAATAAACAATAAGCATAATATTCTTATTTACTGCATTAATAATGAGTAGTGTTTGAAAACGAGATATTATGAAAAAACAAAAGATTATTCTTGACGGATTGTGCGAGTTCAGATTATAAGAGCATAATTAAAACCTTTAATCAATGCCAGTGAGCTTGAAAGGAGATTGAGAATGACACCACAATTTTTAGGACGCTGCCTATACGATCTGGACGATTATTCCCCAGAAGAGATAGTCTATATTCTTAAAGCAGCCAAAGGTATGAAGCAAATCAACATGCGTGAGTATAAGAAAATACCCACTCTCCGGGGCAAAACTATATGCACGCTTTTCATCGAAGACAGCACTCGCACTCGCATGAGCTTTGAACTCGCCGCAAATCGACTCTCCGCAGATGTTGTCAGCTTCCAAGCAAGTGTCTCGTCTTTGCAAAAAGGTGAGAGTCTGCAAGACACAGTTTACACTCTAAACGCCATGGGCATCGATCTTTATTGCCTGCGTCACAACTCCCCGGGAAGCCCGCAAATGGTGCATAAATACTCCCAAAAACCCGTGATCAATGGCGGCGACGGCAGGCATGCACACCCCACCCAAGCACTTTTGGACATCTATTCAATCTGGGAAAGATATGACGACCTGCACGGACTCAAAATCACCATCGTGGGAGACATTCTGCACAGCCGTGTCGTTCGCTCAAACCTGATCGGGATGATCAAGCTCGGCGCAAAGGTGACGGTATGCGGTCCGAAAACCCTCGTTCCCGGCGGCATGGAAAGCGTTTATGGCTGCAAAGTCGAATATGACATAGGCCGTGCCTTATCCGGCGCCGATGTCGTGATGGGGCTCAGGATGCAATTTGAGAGAATGACAGAAGGACTTTTCCCCAGCCTTGAGGAATATAGCAAACATTACGCGCTCACGAAAGACACCCTAAAATATGCCAAACCCAATGCGTTGATCATGCACCCGGGTCCGATGAACAGAGGCGTTGAGATCGTTCCTGAGATCGCCGACGGAGAGCATAGCGTCATCGTTGAACAGGTGACAAATGGCGTCGCAATCAGGATGGCGCTGATGTTTTTGATACTTGGCGGAAAGGCATAATACCAGAAGGAGGAAATGATGCAAACTTTAATTAAAAACGCAATGGTCTATATCGACAAAGAGACAACAAAGCTCGACGTACTCATCAACGGCAAGAAAATCACCAAGATAGAGAAGAACATAGACGCCCCCAATGCCACGATCATCGACGCAGAAGGCATGCACCTTTTCCCCGGATTCATCGACCTTCATGCCCATTTAAGAGACCCCGGCAACACCTATAAGGAAGATATCGTCTCCGGCACAAAAAGCGCTGCAAGAGGCGGATTCACCGCAGTCTGCGCCATGCCAAACACCGACCCCATCACCGACAATATCGCCTCCGTGGAATATATCCAACTAAGAGCAAAAGAGCACGGACACGCCAAAGTATATGTCATCGGCGCGCTCACCAAGCAAAGCAAAGGCGAAGAGATCAGCGAGATGGCGACGATGAAGTCCGGCGGGATTGTAGGCGTGAGCGACGACGGCTGGTGTGTTCAAGACGCTCGTCTGATGCTTTCCTGCCTCCGCTATGCAGCCAATTTCGACATCCCCGTGATCGTCCACCCTGAGGACTATGCACTCGCCGGCAAAGGACAGATCAATTCAGGCAGGATAGCCACAAAACTCGGACTTTCCGGCATTACACCCCTGGCAGAAGAGGTGATAATCGCACGTGACATCATGCTCGCCGAGAGTGCCGGCGCCCGCCTTCACATTGCTCATATCTCCACCCACGGTGCGCTGGAACTGGTTCGCAACGCAAAGACAAAAGGCCTTCCCATCACCTGCGAAGTGACGCCCCACCACCTCGTTCTCAACGACGAAGCCTGCCTTGGTTTTGACACAAACACAAAGATGAAGCCGCCCCTTCGCAGCGAAAGAGATAGATTAGCCTGCGTTCGCGCGCTCAAAAGCGGACTGATAGATTGCATCGCGACCGACCACGCCCCTCATGCCGACTTCGAGAAAGAGCGTGAATTTGACCATGCTCCATTTGGGATCATCGGCTTTGAAACAGCCTTCGGAATCCTCTATGAGAACCTCGTTTTAACGGGCGAAATCCCACTTTCCACCCTCGTGGATAGGCTCACCAAGAACGCTGCAAAAATCCTCGAACTTCCCGGCGGCGAGATAAAGACAGGAGTAGCCGCCGACCTCACTTTGATAGACCTAAACGCCAGCACAACGCACACCAAAGACAATATCCTCTCCAAGAGCAAAAACAGCCCTTGGCTCAATAAACCCATCGTCAGCCGCGTGAAATATACCTTCATGAACGGAAAAATTACCTATCAGGACAGTGAAGATGACTAAACCTCAATATCGCCAACGCTCTATCGTGCAAAGAGAAGAGCTCTCCGATTCCTATTTCATCCTCTGGATTTGGGATGAAGACATGGGCGCAATGTGCAAGCCCGGTCAATTCTATGAAATCCGTGCACTTGCAGTTTTTGAAGACGCTCCCACCAGCGTGAGCATCCCCAGACTTTTCAAGCCCATCAGCATCTATGACAATCAAGGTGGCAGGATAGGCTTTATGATCAAGCGAGTAGGGCTGGGAACAAACGCACTTTCAAAGCTGAAAGCGGGCGACACTCTCGAACTCATCGGTCCCGCCGGCAACGGCTTTCCCATTTTCAGAGATCGCAAGATTCTCCTCATCAGCGGAGGCGCAGGATACCCGCCATTTTGGTATCTCCAAAAGCAGTTGATCGGACATAATAAAGTGTATTGGATTCACGGCGGTGCATCCCAAGGCGACATCTTCCCTTGCGATGAAATGTGGACTGAAGACGGCTCTATCGGGCGCAAAGGCAGAGCTTGTGACGATCTCGAAAAGACGCTGAAAGAGCGCGAGATTGATCTCATCTATAGCTGCGGTCCCTTCGGCTTGCTCAAAGAAGCAAGTCGCATCTCAGAGATATATGATATAGAGCATTATTGCTCGCTGGAAGCCTATATGGCATGCGGGATTGGAGTATGTCACGGTTGCACGGTTCCGATCGGCAGCAAGGAGAACTGGGATTATCTCAGGGTTTGCAAAGAAGGGCCGGTTTTTTCGGCAAAAGAGATAAGATGGGAGATAATGTGATGAAACATAAGCAGAATGCCACAGAGCTTTTGAAGACCTCCTTGGGCGTGCTCAAGATGAAGACCCCGATCAGCGTTGCCTCCGGCACATTCGACCTCGAGACCCTGGAGTTTTATGACCAAAATTGCCTCGGTGCTTTCGTTTGCAAGACCATCACGCGTGAGCCCAAAAAAGGCAACACTCCACCCAGACTCTATGAAACAGAAGCCGGCTTGATCAATTCCATCGGATTGCAAAACCCCGGACTGGATATGTTCATCAAAGAAAATCTGCCTAGATATAGAGATGTGCTCGCCGTGCCGCTCATAGTGAGCTTCTCAGGCTCCAGCATAGACGAGTTTTGCCGGATGCTTGAAATCCTCGAAGCTCAAGACGGAATCTCCGGCTATGAGATCAATATTTCCTGTCCAAATGTGGAGAACGAAGGCATCGCTTTCGGCACTCAGGCAGATGTCGTACACAAGCTCGTCTCTCGCCTCAAACCGATTACCAAGCGCGAACTTTGCATCAAACTCAGCCCCAATGTGACAGATATCGCTCAGATCGCAAAAGCCGCCGAGGATGGTGGCGCAACTTCACTTGCCTTGATCAACAGCCTCTATGGCATGGCGATTGACTACGAGACGGGAATGTCGCGCGTCAAGATGGGAGTGGGGGGATATACCGGCATTGGAATCAAACCCGTTGCCTTAGCTTTGACATATAAGACCGCACAAGCTGTGAGCATCCCAATTGTTGCAATGGGCGGAATTTACGATTGGAAAGATGCGCTGGAATTCATCTGGGCAGGAGCTTCGGCGATTGCTTTGGGAACTGCGCACTTCGTGAACCCCTTAGCCGCTCCGGAAGTGATGATGGGATTAGGCGAATACATCTTAGGCAAAGGCTTGAGTATCAAGGATATCAGAGGTGCGTGCAGATTTAGCTGATCGCTTGAAATAGCCCCTTAATGTCAGTGATTTTATGCACATTCGCCTTGCCCTTCAAGCGAGCAAAGCCGGAAACAAAGATATTTTCATAGCCGAGCTTGTGAGCTTCGGATATCCGCGATTCCAATTGGGAGACAGGTCTCACCTCGCCGTTTAGCCCAACTTCGCCGATGAACACTGAGTTTTCCGGCAGAGGGCTATCTTTGAGACTGCTGATAATCGCCGCAAGAATCGCCAGATCAAGCGAGGTGTCCGCGGTTCTTATCCCACCTGCGAGGTTGATGAAAACGTCGTTATTCCGCAGATATAGCGAGAGATTTTTCTCTAAGATTGCCAAGAGTATGGCAAGTTTCTTTTGTTCGATTCCCACCACAACGCGCTGTGGCGTGCCATAATTTGAACTCGTCGCAAGGCATTGAACCTCAACGATGAAGCTGCGGCTACCTTCGATGATGCAAGCAGCAGAGGTGCCGATTTGGGACATCTCATTGCTGATAAAGACCGAATTTGGGTTCTTAACGGGGATCAAACCTTGTCCAGTCATCTCAAAGAGCCCAATCTCATTGGTGGAGCCAAAGCGGTTTTTCACAGCACGCAGAATCTTATATTGACTGCGCATCTCGCCCTCGAAATAAAGAACTGTATCCACCATGTGTTCCAATATCTTAGGCCCTGCAACATAACCCTCTTTGGTAACATGACCCACCATAAAGATCGGAATACCAAGGGTTTTGCCCAATTTCATGAAGAGATTTGTGCTTTCTCTGAGCTGTGAGACGCTCCCCGCCGTGGATTCACTCGTCGAGCTGGCTACAGACTGTATGCTATCGACAATGGCAAGTGCCGGCTTTTCTTCTTCGATGGCGGCCAAAATGCTCTCAGTGTTGTTTGTGCAAAGCAGGAGTATGTTTTCGCTGGTGACTTTCAGGCGTTTGCTGCGCATGTGTATTTGAGCAGCACTTTCTTCGCCCGAGGCATAGAGTATCTTTTTGCCTTTTTCGCCCAACCATTGCGCAAGCTGTAGCATGAGCGTGGATTTGCCAATCCCGGGCTCGCCTCCGATAAGGATGAGCATACCGCTCACGATCCCGCCGCCTAAGACGAGGTCTAATTCAGAATTGCCTGTTTTGAGCCGCACTTCTGCATCTGAGGATATATCAATCAACTTTTCCGGCTTATCTATCACTCCGGAAACAATATTTGCAGAAGCTTTCCCGATGAAGCGAGAGCTTTCTTTGAGGGTACTCCAGCTTCCACAGCTCGGACATTTCCCGCTCCACTTGCTTGTTTCAAATCCGCAATCTGTACATACAAATGAACTTGCCATCTTTTACTCCTATAGCTAATATGCTGTTTACCATTCTAAATAGATGCTACATTTATGGCAAGAGATTTTTGTGATAATAAGAAAACTTCACTTCATTGATGAAATGATTTGACAAAAAAGGCATAAAACTTAACCTTGTATCTACAAAAGCGATACAATTAACATTATGTATTTAGATTCAATTTGCTAAAATCATAAAACATTTGCTTTTTGAGTGTTGCCGTTGTATAATATCCTAAAAGGAGAATAAATGAAACCTAAGATAGTGATATTTAGCACGCCGACTTGTAGTTGGTGCAAGAAGATAAAAGATTATATGAAGAAGAACGGCTTCGCATATAAGGATGTGGATGTTTCCAAAGACCACAAAGCCTTTCAAGACATGGTTCGCAAGACGAATCAAGAAGGCGTTCCACAAACATGGATAAACAACCAGCCGGTAATTGGCTTTGATAAAGCCAAGATAGACCGATTATTAGGAATAAAATAAGACAAAATCAGGAGAATAAAATGAAAAAGAATGCAGAAAAATTTCAAGAGCTTGTGACTCGGTTGCAAGTCGTATTAGGCGAAATAGACTATGCCCAGAAAGCTTGTCTCCAAGCAGGCAGGATGGAGTGTCTTTTGCTTAAACATGTCTATAACTCCAATGAACTGATCAATATGAACGAACTCGCCAAGATTCTCAATGTTTCGCACAGCCGTGTGACGCGCATCATGGATAACCTTGTCAGCAAACAGCTTGTGATGAGAAAGCCCAGCCTCAAAGACCGTCGTTGCTGGTTTGCCGTGATCACCGAGAAGGGCAAAAAGCTTGCTGAAAATAGTCAAAAGACAGCCTTAGACCAGCAAGTAAGCCTCCTTAGCAAGCTTCCCGAAGATAAGATTGACGATATCTACAAAGCCTTCAAATCCTACGTGGAAAAATATGAAGAAGTGTTGAAAGAAACCTACATTGAGGTGTAATACATGAATACAAAAGTCCTAACTAAATATATTGAAGGAATGAGATTTGAGTCCTATAGCGATGGTCACATGATCCCGCTGGACATATCTGTCGAAAATGGCGGACAAGACACGGGAGCTCGCCCTAAGCCCCTTTTGCTGACAGCTCTATCCGGCTGTTCCGGCATGGATGTCGTCTCAATCCTCAAAAAAATGAAGATTGAAAACTATGAATTGGATATCGAGCTCGAAGCTGAACCCACAGATGATCATCCAATTTATTATCACACCATAACCATGGCTTTCAAATTCAAAGGTGAAAATCTCAATGCCGAGAGAATCATGAGAGCCGTAAATCTCAGCAATGAAAAGTATTGCGGCGCAAGTGAAATGCTCAAAAAGGCTGCAAATATTATTGTGAAAGTATATATAAATGAAGAAGAGGTAGTTCAATGAAATATCTGGTAACGATCACTATGGTCTTGATGATCGGTCTTTTAGGCTGTGTGAAAGCACCCAAAGCCGATGATAGCGTGCCCGTTATTGATGTCGAAGCCACGGAAACTGTAGGCGGAGAATATGTGTATGAGCCCGGAACTTGGATAGATAACTGGGAAAAGGCTATTCAAACAGCAACGGCTGAAGATAAGCTTATCTTAGTTAATTTCACCGGTTCAGACTGGTGCGGTTGGTGTATTAGGCTCGCCAAGGAAGTCTTTGATCACAATGAGTTTAAAGATTATGCAAAGGAAAACCTTGTCATGCTCAAGCTTGATTTCCCGCGCAACATTCCGCAAAGTAGTGAACTTATAAGCCAAAACAGACAGCTTCAAGAACATTTTGGTATTCGTGGATATCCCACCATCTTGCTCGTGAATGGGGAAGGTGAGGAAGTTGCCCGAACCGGATATCAGCAAGGTGGAGCTGCTAAATATGTTGAACATCTGAAAGATCTTGTTAAATAACTGATCTTAAATAAGATAATCATAACCGATGCCGAGCAATCAAAAGCTCGGCATTCTTTTTTATTGTCAAAATTGACTTGTTTTTGGGGTGCTTTGCCACTGCTTCCTTACTGGGTTCTGGTCATGATATGGTCATGATATGGTCATCAGCATGAGCACATCATAAGCGAAACATAGGCTGAATGCAGTAAGGAAGGGGTAGGTGCTTTTTAATTGAGAATTGATTTGCATCACTATGTTTTGTATCAGAATAATCAACCCCAATATGGATGAATATTTGCACTACTTTGATTTTCTTTTGAATTGAACAGAGATTATTATGGCTTTGTAAGGAACGGATATCAAAAGAGATAGGATATTTCGAAAATAAAAGTGCAACTCTTTTCTTGACACTAATGGGCAAGATAAAAGTTTATAGCTATTAATGTCATTTTTAGAATTCATTTAGTCTAAGAAAGCATTAGACAAGGAGTTTATAGATGAAACAGTTCAGAATTGCGGCACATCCTATTCTCAATGTGCCAATGCTGGATAAGGTCAGCTTTTATTTCAATGGAAAACTGATCGAAGCTCAGAAAGGGGAGATGATTTCCTCGGCTTTGATCGCAAATGGAATCGATGTTTTTGGGCATCACCACAAAGATGATAGCGCTCAAGGAATGTTTTGCGCCAATGGACAGTGTGCGAAATGCACCGTGATCGCCAATGGTGTTGCGGTGAAATCTTGCATGACAGCCGTAGAAGAAAACATGATTGTGCAAAGTGCGGAAGGGCTGCCCGTATTGCCGGAAGATGATAGCACTCAAAGCTTTGAACCTATTGAAGATATAAGCTGTGAAGTCCTGATCATCGGCGGCGGCCCGGCTGGACTTTCGGCTGCGGCAGAGCTCGGTAAGCACGATGTGGATACGATTTTGTTGGACGACAAAAAGACTCTCGGTGGTAAGCTCGTTTTGCAAACGCATAAGTTCTTTGGTTCGCAGGAAGATAGCAGGGCTGGGACGCGTGGTCATAACATTGGTCAGATCATCTCCGAAGAGCTCGATAAATATAAATCCGTTCAAGCTTGGAAAAACAGCACGGCGCTCTTTGTTTTCAGCGATAAGAAGGTGGGCGTTCTCAAAGATGGAGTCTATAAACTCATTACGCCAAAACGCATCCTGAACGCAGCCGGAGCGCGAGAGAAGTTCTTGCGTTTTCAGGGAAATAATCTTGCCCGCATTTATGGTGCAGGCGCATTTCAAACCCTTGTAAATCGTGATCTTGTGCGTCCTACTCAGCGGCTCTTTATCATCGGCGGGGGAAATGTGGGACTCATCGCTGCCTATCATGCCATGCAGGCAGGAATCGAGGTGGTCGGTCTTGCGGAAGCTATGCCTCATTGCGGCGGATATAAGGTTCATGAAGACAAATTAAGACGCTTCGGCGTTCCGATATATACCTCTCATTCAATACTTTGTGCCTATGGAGAGGAGAGTGTGGAAGGCGTGACGATCACGGCGGTGGATGAGAAATTTAATGCAATCGAAGGCACGGAAAAGAGCTTTGCTTGCGATACTGTCCTTGTTGCGGTGGGACTGGATTCGCTTAGTGAATTCACGCTTGAGGCCGAGCAAGCCGGGATTCCTATCGATGCCGCGGGTGATGCGCTGGAGATCGCTGAGGCAAGCTCAGCTATGTTCAACGGCAAGATTGCCGGGCTGAAGATCGCCAAGATATTCAAGGGCGACAAGGTGGAAGACATCCCCGAAAGCTGGTATTCAAAGGCGGAAATGCTGAAGAGACATCCCGGTCAAATCAAAGGATATCAGACTCTTACCGATGAGAGCGGGGTGATGCCGATTATTCACTGTTTGCAAGAAATCCCTTGCAATCCATGCACCACGGTTTGCCCAACGCAGTCTATTCACACCGAGGATGGGACGCTGTTTACTCAGCCGCAATATGATGGAAAATGTATAGGTTGCGGCAAGTGTTTGCTCATCTGTCCCGGTTTGGCGATCACTCTGGTGGACTATCGCAAGAATGCTGATCTTCCTACGGTATCAATCGCTTATGAGATTGCAAATTATGAAATTAAGCCTGGAGATAAGCGCGAATTGTGTGATATCGACGCCAATTTCTTGGGCGTCTTTGAAGTTGTTAAAACAGATAACTTTAGAAATGTAAACACTATGATAGTTCGCTTTGAAGTGCCGCGCGAGATTGCCAAGAAGGTGGCAGGCTTCAGAGTTCAAGCTGAGGAAGTGTCGCGTCCTCTGCCGCAGCCGGTGATTCCCGAAAGGATGAAGGATGAGGCGATGGTTTGCCTTTGCGAGCGCGTCACGGCTGGTGAGGTTCGCGCTCTCATCCGTCAAGGCATCCATGATCTCAATCAGATCAAAGCGATGACGCGTGCAGGCATGGGACCTTGCGGCGCAAAGACTTGCGAGGTTTTGATCAAAGGCTTGCTTCGTGAAGAGGGAGTGGCTCCCAATGAGGTGATTTCAAACACCAAACGCCCTGTCTTTGTAGAAGTTCCCCTTGGCGTATTTCCCGGCGGAGGTGTGAAATGATCCACGATGTAATCATAATCGGAGCCGGTTCCATCGGCTTGCCCACTGCGCTTGATCTTGCCGAAAGCGGGCTTAAGGTGCTCGTGATCGATGGCGAGCATGCTCCCGGTCAGCAAAATAATAAGAAAGCAATTGGCGGAGTTCGTGCAACTCACTCGGATTTTGGCAAGATTTCTATAGGTCGCAGGACAATCGAGGTCTTTAAGAATTGGCAGGAATCTCGTGGCGATGATATCGGCTGGTTCAGCGGCGGATATTCTTATCCTGCATATACTAAGGAAGATGAAAAGAGCCTCAAAGAACTCATGGAAATTCAGCTTGATTTTGGATTGAATATCAAATGGCTCAGTCCTGATGAATATGCACAGATCGTGCCCGGAATCGCGCGAGAAGGGCTTTTGGGCAGCACATATTCGCCGGAAGATGGAAGCTGTTCACCGCTACTATTTAGCAGTTCCTTATATCGTTATGCCTTGAAAGCGGGGGTGGAATTCAGGTTTGGCGAACGTCTCGTGGAAATGAAAATGAACGGGGACAAGATCAGCGAGCTTATCACGGATAAATCTCGCTATCAGGCAAATATCGTGATCAATGCCGCTGGTAGCTTCGCACGTGAGGTGGGGGCGATGGTTCATGAAAATTTGCCGGTATTTCCGGATAATCATGAGGCGGGAATCACTGAGCCGGTAGCACGTTTCTTTGAGCCGATGGTGGTGGATATGAGAAAGGCGCCGGGGAGCGCAAACTTCTATTTCTATCAGAATTATGAGGGGCAGGTGCTGTTTTGCATCACGCCTGATCCGCCGATCTTGGGGGTCAATAACCGCTCTACATCGGAGTTTTTACCTATGTGCGGCAAGCGGATGATCGATCTCTATCCTCGGCTGAGGCTGCTCAGGGTGCGCAGAACTTGGCGCGGACAATATCCCATGACGCCGGATGGATTCCCCATCGTGGGGCATAGTCAAACTGCGCAAAATATGCTCAATGCAGTCGGTATGTGCGGACAGGGCTTTATGTTCGGTCCGGGCATGGCGGAACTGCTCACGCGCATGATCACTCAAGACCTTAGAAATAGCGATCTTGACATATTAAAGAGCTTTGATCCACGGCGTGATTTCAGCTCTGAAGAGAAATTTAAATAATAGCTTGACAGAATGCGAGCGCTTAGTTTCATTAAAGACATCACTTAAACAATGATGGAGATGCCGATGTTCAAACAAAAAAGAATGCAGTGCCTTATCCTGCTGATTGTCATGTTCTTGCCTCTTTCGCTTCTCGCGAAGACTGCGCCAAACAATCAGGAAAGCTATGCTTATCGCTTCATAGTGAATCTTTATGAGCTTGGCGAACGAGATGCGCTTGAGGGTGAAATCAGGGCCTTTAAAACGCAATATCCGCATAGTGATTATCGCTATAACTTGCGCTATATCATGGCTAATATGATGCAGGAAAAGGGGAGGCATGCCGATGCGCTCGAAGCTTATGACGAGCTTTTGAGGCAAAATCTTGAGCTGTCGCTTAGGCATCAAGTGTATCTATCAAAGGCTATCTCTCTCTTGGCAACTAAGCAATATTCACAGGGGATGCTTCAGCTTGATTTCTTGGAAAGTGAGAGTAAAAACCCTGCACTTATCTCGCGGGCAAATCTATATCGTGCAAGAACATATAGGCATCTCGGTCAACATCATGGTGCGCTGAAATATTATCAACTTTTGCTTGATGAGGACGTGCGTGAGGATGTCAAATATGAGTATCTGGAAATCCTCTTAAATCTTGATAAACAAAACGAAGCAAAGCTATTTTTGGACGAGATGGACGGCACTGATGAGAATTATGTCAAATCTCATGTGACATATTGCAAGTATCTGCTTGATAATAATAAACTTGAGGATCTCAATGAGCATCTGAAAAGCATCAAAGAGATTGAAGACGATCCAAATATCGAATTGATCCGTTTGAGGCTGGCTTTTAGTAGACAAGATTTTAATTATGCAGGAGATATACTCAATAATACTGAGAATACCGGCGACTATCTCGACTATTATCAAGGGCTGTATTTGCTTCATAATAATGAGCTTGAAGAGGCAGAGGAGATATTTGAAAGGCTGGTAGGTGGAGGCGATCCTCAATTGGCTGTCTTGGCATATTTGGAGAGAATTAAGATACTTTTTGAGTCTGAACCGCAGGAAGCTATCCGTCAATTGAAGAGCTTTATGGCACAAAAACCGCAAGTTGCCTATGCACAGCAACTCTATACCATGAGCCACTTTGCCTATGTTTTGGAGGATTATCCTGAGGCACTGAGATATCTTGCTCTTGCCCGCGGTGAATCCGAGAATCGGGCACTGCTTTCTGAGATTGATTTCATGATCGCGCAAAGCTGGATGAGATTGGAGCGTTATAATCAGGCAGCGGAGAGCTATAACAGATATCTAAACCTTTATCCTGATGGAGATAAGCGTGATGCATCGCTCTTTTATCTGGGATATATCTACTTTCAGGCGAAAGACTATAAGCTTGCAATCGGGGCTTTTAACGAAATCATCAAAAATCTGCCTGATTCTGAATATCTGAACTCGGCGACGGTCTATCTTGCTGAGATCGACTTCTTTCAGGCAAATTATAGACTTTCTTTAAGCGCATTCGGGAAAATCCTCCGCAAAATCCCCCAGGACTATGATACTCAGCACATTCGCTTGAGAATGGCGCAATGTTATTACTATTTAGAACGTTATAAAGAAGCTTTGTCCTCGGTGGAACGCTTGAATGATTCCTATGATAAATATATCCTTTGGGGACATATTGAGTTCAATCAAAAGGAGTATAACACTGCCGTAAAAGCCTTTGATCTGGCTATTGGATATGCAGATAACGATGCTCAATTAAAGGAAACTAAGAGCTATCTTGCGCTAACTAATTATAAACTCAAAAGATATGATGAGGCTTCAAGGCTCTATCTTGAGCTCTATGATGGAGAAGAAAGCCCGGATACATTCCTCTATCTTGGTGCAAAATCAGCCTATGCCGCTGGAGACTTTAATCTTGCCTACAATCTATTTGAGCGATTTGTGGATGAATTCCCCGAGTCTGATCTCTTTCTCTCTGTCCTTACTGACATGGCAAATGTGCTTTTCAACATGGAAAACTTTGAAGAAGCTTATGATACTTATCAAAGCGTTCTTAGCCGTTTTCGCAATAAAAATGAGTTTAATCCCAGAGAGCAAGGACTATTGGCAGAGGTCTTTACGGGTATTGAACTCAGCCTCATGCAGATTGAGAATAATGAGATTATCAGCGAATTGGCGGACAGTATCGATAGCTTCAAAAGCCATTATCTGCGCTTTGAGCTTTCCTATCTCATCACGCGACTTTATGCTAAAAACGAGGACTGGCTTGATGTGCTCGATCGCGCAGATCGGATAAGAGAAAGCTTCCCCGAGCGCGAAAACCTCGATCTTAATCTGCTCACGGCGCAAGGGCTGATCAAACTGCATGAATATGAGCGGGCAGATACACTGCTATCCTCTCTTTATGAGGAAACTAAAGATGTGCAAGCTCTCTTGTATTGGGCTGAAATTGACCTGCTTTTTGGCAATTATGAAGCCGCCTTAGAGAAATGTTCAGGAGGTTTGAGACAAGGCTATGATGAAGAACTGTGGTTGTTTGCGCTTAAAGCCTCGCATACGGCTGATTATCAAGACTTTCTTCTCATTTGGGAATTGGGTAAAGACGAGGGCGGTAATAATGCAGATGCAAGGCTCTTGTATCTCTCATATCTGATTGAGGATGAGCGTCTTAGCGAAGCAAAAGCTCTCGCAGACGAGATCATCGCCGAAAACCTCGATCCCTTCTATCATGCTAAGGCTTTCTATTCTATTGGTTTGATCCGCTTTGAACAGTCTTTCTATATCGAAGCAATCTGGGAATTTAGGAAGCTGAGAGTTCTTTTCCCCGATTATGAGGAAATCCTCAGCGATGCCGCCTATTACAGCATTCTTTCCTATCTTAAACTCGGTGCCAGAGAAGAGGCAAAGCTCTTGTTCTTGGATAGTTCCGACACCCTCTCAGAAGAGCAACGTGAGACCTTCTCCGAAGTGTTTGCGGAGGAAGAATGAAGCGCATAGCAGCATTACTCATCCTTTCCCTTTGCTTCGGCATTCTCCTTGCTCAAGTTCAAGAACTGCCCGACATCGAAGTTGGTGGCTGGGAAACAGACAGCATGATTCTCTTGAAAAGGGAAGCCCCAAGAAACTTCTTAGACCCTGAAAGTGGCGACCTACCCAGCTTCATCCCTTATGATGTGCCTTTCTTGGCGGATGAAGAACAAGAAGCCAAAAAGCAAAATTACACTTGGTATCTTGACTTTCGTGGTGGCACCGACAGTGTTGTCTATTCAAAAATCAAAATCACCAACCTTAAAAGCAGATTGAAAAGCATGTTTTGGGAGCAGCATGTTGATCTTCATGCAATAATGACTATCGAAGACTGGGAAGTCGATCAAACGGTGGGCTTTGATTTTAATCTCTCCAAGAAAAGCGACCTGTTAACGAGATTCTACCACAAAGGCATTGCATCAGATGATTTGATTTACTCTCTATTCAATGGCGAGTTATCCACATATTCAAAGAGCTTTGCGCTGGGCGACTTAAGCTTACGCAAGATAGTCAACGAGATCGGCTTCGCTAAATATGTTGCAAGTCAAGGCAATGATAAACTGCGCTTTAATGCCCGCCATCAAAGCGAAGCTGTGTGGGATAACCACTTGATTGGCAATAGCTTCGTCTTGGATGAGAAAGAGTCTGCTCTCCACTGCTTTGCGCGCTATTACCCTCATGACGACGCCAACATTGCTCTGCACATCATGTTTGATAAACATAGCTTCTTCCCATCGCTCGGCTTTATGTGGCGCAATGTCTTTGAATATGACAGTCATTTGGTGATCGCAAACGAGCCCAAGCTTGTCCATAACGGCTTCAGGGCTATTTCGGATGAGCTTTCTTGGACGATTCTTGATTGTGAACAAGTGAACACTCTGATGCCGCTTGATCTTTCCTTTACCTTTCAAAAGGCTCACTTTGGCGGCACCCCGCTGAAGCTTGAGATCAAGAACAACACCTCATATGAGAATGCTAAGCCCATGAGAAGCTATAATGCGGGAAGCGATGTCGTCGAGGTAGTGTTTGATAAGTATGTGGCAAACCTTTCACAGGTGAGCCTTATATATCAAGGCAAGAACTTCGTCCTCGAGCAGATAGTAAGCTTTGAAATCCCTTACTTGCCCGACACGAAAGAGTATTGGCTGCCTTATCACGCCCCCTTTAGGCTCATTACGAAAGCAGACATGAAGCCTTTCAAAAAGCTTGATATCGGGATGAAGGTAGAACAAGCTGCCCGCAGGAGAGACTTAGGCGAAAACAAGCTGCCTTACATTGTGGATGTAGGCATCTTTAGCAACTACTATTTGAATGACTATAACCGAGTATATCTCAGAGTTGAGAATGTGCTTAATTCTGAGATAGAAGAGTATTACAATATCCCCAAGAAGAATGTCAATGGCCTTTTGGGTCTTGAAGTAAGGTTTTAGGATAGGCTTGTGCACTGGTTCTCATCCTTTCTCAAACAGCTCTTAAAGGCGATGTTTTCAGGATATAGCGGCGTTCAGATCTTCCTGTATCCCGTGTTGCTATTCTTTTGGCTGTCCCACGAATCAGCTCTGGCGTCTTTCAGCACACTCTTGATGAATCGTATTCACTTTCTGCCCTTGGTGTTCTATTTCGTACTTTTGATGTATGTGGGCTTCATGGTCTTAAAGATATACATAGGCGTATTTGAAGGCTCGATGAAGCAACAAAAGAGCCGTTTAGAAGAGTTTTACAACATCGTGATCAAGCTCCATGTCTATCTCTTTATCACGTTGATAGTCCTAATGATCTTCTATGTGCTTACGAAGTTTCTCTCCTATTTCTATGGCATAGAGCTGCCGCTGAAGCAAGGCGTGATGTATGCCTTCAGGCTGTTCACTACATCCATTATCCTCTTGTTTTATGTTTACACAATGTGGCTAAAGCCATTCAGGGAACAGCATTATAGCACGAAGCATTGCCAAGCTAAATGTTATATCTGGGTGATGAGAAACCCCTTTCGGGCTTTCATGTTTACCCTCATCATGCTTCTGAGCATGGTTGTTATGGTGAAGATATATCTGCTTGCTGTCAGCTATGTATTCATACCACTGATGAACTCAATCTTCGATGTCACCGGCATTAGTCTGAGCATCATGCTGATGCCTGTGAACAAAATCAGCAGCGTAGCTGTAAATGTCTTTTTATTGACTGCAGCATTCCTGCTTTCAAACTTGTTATTCTATCCCTTTATGTATGTCGGAGATCAGCTTGTCTTAGCGCTGCATCCGATCATGAAAGAGCAAAGAGACCATGGCAAAACGCAAATATAATCGTAAACCTGTCAAAAAGAGCAAAAAGACTGTCAGAAAGAGAGCCAAGAACAAGAGCCCACGCTTAGGATACTATCTTTTAGCGGGTCTTTTCGTGATCTTTTTGATGTGGATTCTGATTAGAAACCCGATGCCGGCGCCTCAAGACCTTGAAGAGCAGATAGCACTTGAAAAACAGCAGATTAAAGAACGCGCAAAAAGTGTGGCTACAACCCCAAAGAAGAGCAAGAAAGAAGAGCAAGACGAGGAGATTGAACTCACCATCCATCCTAAGCGCGACAAGCAAGAAGGCCCTTCCTTGGCAGTTGACGGCGAGAGTGAGATTGATCTCGTTATTCGCAACACAGCTAATGAGATAGGCGTTCCGGCCAGTGCAGTAAGGCGTAGAAAGATCGATAACAGAGCAAACTTTTCCATTCCCATCGACCGCTCTCAGATGGACTTAACCTATGCAAACATGATCTTCAAAGGCAAGATGGAGGTGAACTCCGCAAAGTTTGTGAAAGGACAAGACAGCCGCACCAAACAGAGTCTGCTTTTTAGAGATAAAAACAGCACCGAGCAATATGAAATTGAACTATATTACGACAACAATGTTTACCAAAAAAAAGGCTCGGATAAGACCATAACCATTGTCATTGATGACTTTGGCGACATCGGCGGCAAGCTCTTAGAAGGCTTTTTCGCCCTTGATCCCGAGGTCTGTTTTGCGATTTTCCCAGAGGCTCCTCACACAGATCAAACCGTGAGACTCGCAGACCGGCAAGGCAGGGACTACATCATCCACGTTCCGATGGAGCCCATCGGCTATCCGAAGGTGAACCCCGGCAAGAACGCGATCTTAGCGCAACACAATGAAGCTCAGGTGCGCAAGACATTGAGCTCATTCTTAGCCAAGATGCCGAACTGCTTGGGGATAAACAACCACATGGGCAGCCTTGCGACCTCTGACCCTCATCTGATGCAATCTGTGGTAAACGTGCTTAAAGACCACGACAAGCTCTTTTTAGATAGCCGCACGACAAATGTCTCGGTGGCATATCAAACCGCTCAGAAATCAAGCATAAAGGCTTTTAGAAACGACCTCTTTTTGGACAGCCCCAACATCAGTCAATCCACGATGAACTCCAAGCTCAACCAGATAAATAAGTTAGCAGAGTCAAACAGGCATGTGATAGCAATAACGCACTGTCACAGCCCAGAAAAGCTCGAATATCTGAAAGAGGTCATCAAAAGATTAAAAAGCGCAGGTTTCACCTTGATCCCGCTTTCAGAATTAGACCAGCGCAATATACCGGAGATTATATGAATTTTATCGAAGCAATTATATTAGGTTTAGTGCAGGGATTGACGGAATTTATCCCCGTCAGTTCTTCAGGACACTTAGTTTTGGTGCAAAAGCTATTTGGCTTTGGGATTGAAGAGAATCTCAGCTTTGAGATATTTCTCCATCTCGGCACGCTGCTTGCTGTTGTAATCTATTTTTATCGTCCAATTTGGGACTTGATCCGCTCACTTTTTATCTGGCGCAAAGACTCTATTGGCGAGAGTCACACCAAGAATCGTAAGATTGTCCTCTATCTCATCATATCGACTGTCGCCACGGGAGTTATATATCTCATCTTTGGCGATTGGTTTAAGGCTGCATATCAAATGCCAAGATTGGTAGCATCACTACTTATTGTCACCGGAGTAATCCTCTATCTCTCTGACATGAAGAAAGATGCAGAGACTCCACAGTCGAATATTGGCATTGTCAAATCTACGCTCATTGGCTTGGCGCAAGGGATTGCAATCCTGCCCGGCATCAGTCGTTCCGGCTCCACCATCGCCGCATCGGTCTTATGTGGAATGAAACGCAAGGACGCCGCCCAGTTCTCATTTCTTCTTTCCATCCCCGCGATCTTAGGGGCAAACTTGACGAGCATCAAAGAGTTCCAAGCCATAGATAGTGCCATGTGGGGCAATTATATAGCCGGTTTCATCGTTTCTTTTGTCAGCGGCTATTTAGTGATCGCCTTCTTGATCCGCCTCATCCAAGCAGGTTCACTCAAATATTTCTCCTATTACCTTTGGGCAGTAGGAGTTATCACCATAGCTTACCTTAGTTTCTTCTAATGAAAGATTCACCCGTAAGTGCCCTTGAATACGGCTCTCGTCGAGCAAAAATAGGGGAGAACTTCCTCCTCGTCGGCGAAGACGCATATCTGATAGACAAGATTATCGGGCAGATTTCAAGTTCAATCAAAGCGGATGGAGAGGTGGACACGACCTTAGTCTATGGCGACGAAGTGAGCTTCGAAGAGCTTGCGGATCACTTAGATAGCTACACCATCTTTTCGGATGCGAAGCTACTCATCATCAAAAACGCCGAGGCTTTAAATAAACGCAGCTTAGACTTGCTTGGCTCATATTTTGACGACACATTGGAGAGCCAAAGCCTGATCGTTGTGAGCAGTAAGATTGACGGCAAATTCACCGTTTGGAAGAAGATGACGGCGGGCAGTTTGCGGATAGACTGCGATCCCCCAAAGTTTAGCAGAGACATCAGGTCTTGGCTCAACACCGAGCTCAGGCGCATCGGCAAGAGTATGTCAGCACAGGCGATAGACGACTTTATCAGCCGCATTGAACTGGACTATTACACTGCTGCAAACGAACTTATCAAGCTGGACATACTCACCGGCAAGCGCGATCAGATCACCGTGAAAGACCTCGAGACCAGCCTCAGCGGCAAGAGACTGGGCACACGCATCGACTTCTATCGCGCCATCGGCGGCGGCAATCTCCCAATTGCCATCAAGCACCTGCATCTCATGATCGATTCCGAGATGGAGCCCATCCGCATTCTCTTTCAGCTCATACAGCTATTTAACACCCTTTGGAAGATACAACTCCTTCGCAAAAACAAGCTTAGCGACAGCGAAATCTCTGCAAAGCACCTCTTTGAGATATTCGCCACGCAACGCAAAGAATATCTCGCCTTTGCCCGCCGATACCCGCTTCCCGCGCTGGAAAAGGTCATGGATATTATCTATCAAACTGATTACGAGCTAAAAAGCAGTTCCATCGATAGAAACATGATCATAGAACTCTGTTTGATCAAGATCATGGAGACGGTTTGAAACAGAGCGGCATCTTGCTTCATATCAGTAGTTTGAATACTGAATATGGCATTGGCGATCTCGGAAGTGAAGCCTACGTTTTTGCAGATTATCTTGTGCAGAATGGACATAGTTTTTGGCAGATCTTGCCGCTGAACCATCCGGGTTATGGAAACTCACCCTATAACCCGATTTCTGCCTTTGCCGGCAACCCCTATCTAATTAGCCCGGAATTGCTTATCAAGGACGGACTGCTCAAAAATAATGAAGTAATACGCCTTCCCAAAGCATGGAAAATCGACTTTGAAAGCGTGTATAAAGCGAAAGACACAATGCTCAAGATCGCCGCAAATCGTTTTTTAGAGTGCCATAATATAGACGAATACATAGAGGAAAAAGCCTACTATATCAAGGCTTACACTTCCTTTCTCTTCCTCACCGAAAGCTATGGACATTCAAACTGGCAAAAATGGGACACAGCACACAAAAGCTATAATGACAAGCTATTTAAAGACATCATCAAAGAACCCCGGGCGCGCGAGATAGCCGCCATCCAAGCCATCTTTGATGAGCAGCTCAGTCGCCTCAAAGAGCACGTGACTTCACAAGGCATCAAAATCATCGGTGATGTGCCCCTATATCTCAGCTATGAAAGTGCCGAAGTATGGGCTTTTCAGGAGCTTTTTGACCTCGATGATGAGGGAATGCGCCAAAGCTTTGCCGGGGTCCCGCCCGACGCCTTTTCCGACGAAGGCCAGCTTTGGGGAAATCCCATCTACCTCTGGGAAAAGATGGAAGAGGACGGCTTTGAACTTTTCATGCGTCGCTTTGCCTCCGCCTTGGAATTCGTTGATCTGCTTAGATTAGACCACTTTATCGGCTATGTAAACTATTGGAAAGTGCCTTTGATAGACAAAGTTGAACCCAAAGACGCAAAGGAAGGCAGTTGGGTGAAAGCCAGTCCGAAAGCCTTTTTCGAGGAACTCAACCGCAGATTTTTAAAGGAGCGATTCATCGCTGAAGACCTCGGAATCCTCAACGATGAAGTCTGTCACTACCGCGATAAATACAGCCTCCCGGGCATGATCGTGCTCCAATTTTGCTTCGACGACGGGGTTCAAGACATCTCGCGCTTCCCCAAAAACCGCATCATCTACACTGGAACGCACGATAACAACACCTCCATAGGCTGGTTTAGATCCCTGCCCGATGATTCGCAAACAAGGCTCAATCTCGAGCAATTCTGCAAGGAATATCTTCCTGAAAAGCAGCTTCCCACAGAGGACAACATACACGAGATCATGGCAGATATCGCGCGTCTATCCGGTTGCAAGACAATGATATTGCCCATGCAAGATATCTTAGGCCTGGACGAAAGCCACAGGATGAACACCCCCGGCACGCCAACCGGAAACTGGGATTGGCGCATGAATATCCCCGCAAAAGACATCGAAGAACACACGAAAGCTCAAAAGATGAGGTAAAAAGCATCAATATGAGAAAAATCACCGGACAAAAGAGAATATCTTTTGCATTTAACCCCAAAAAGCTTATAATATTTTTAGAAGAATACAAATAATAACAATGGAGGCTAATTATGCCAAAAGTACTAATTGCCACAGAAAAACCCTTTGCCGCAGCAGCCGCCGCAAAGATCAAATCCGAGCTTGAAGCTGCAAAATATGACTACACTTTCCTCGAATCCTACACCGATCCAGCCGATTTGTATGCTGCAGTAGCCGATGTTGACGCACTCATCATCCGCAGCGACAAGGTTGACGAAGCTGTTTTAGACGCAGCCAAGAACCTCAAAATAGTCGTTCGTGCCGGCGCAGGATATGACAACGTTGACCTCAAAGCTGCAACTTCCCACAATGTTGTGGTGATGAACACCCCCGGCCAGAATGCAAACGCAGTTGCAGAGCTCACCATCGGAATGATGATCTACCTCGCACGCGCCAAGTTTGCAGGCAAGAGCGGCTCTGAACTCGCAGGCAAAAAGCTTGTGCTCTATGGATTTGGCTACATCGCTCGCCTCGTTGGCCGCATGGCAAAAGGCATCGGCATGGAGATTTATGCCTATGATCCTTACATCGCAAACGAAGTGATGACCAAAGAAGGCGTTAAGCCCCTTAGCAAAGTTGCCGATATCTTCAAAACCGGCGACTATGTTTCCCTGCACGTTCCCGCCAACGACGAGACCAAAGAATCCATCAATTGGGACATGCTTTCCCTTGTGGGCGATAACTTTACCCTCGTAAACACCGCCAGAAAAGAGCTTATCAACGAAGCCGACCTCCTCAAAGCATTTGCCGAAAAGAAAGGCTTCCGCTATGTGAGCGACGTGGCTCCCGGCAATCTCGATGCAATCAACGCAGAATATGCCGAGAGAATTTTCTGCACGCCTAAGAAGATGGGCGCACAGACCGGCGAAGCAAATACCAATGCAGGCATCGCCGCAGCTCGTCAGATCGTTGGATTCATCGACAGAGGCGACAAGACCTTTAAGGTAAACTAATCAAACATACATCATGCAAAAGCCGGGTTCACGCTCGGCTTTTTTCGTGTCTTTTCCACTGCTTCCTTAGAGGGTTCTGGTCATGATATGGTCATGATGTGGTCATGAGCATGAGCATATCATAAGCGAAACATAGGCTGAATGCAGTAAGGAAGAGATAGGCGGAAAACAGATGTTTTGCGATGCAAATTCACACAAAAAACAAAGAAAAACAGCTTTTCATAAGATTTTCCTTGTCTTATTTGGTGACTTTGAAATAAAGGATATAAAGAAAAAATACCTAAAAAGGACATGGAAATGAAACTATCGCAAAGAGCCCTGGACATTCAAGCATCCCCGATTAGGAAGCTTATGCCACACGCCGTGAAAGCAAAAGCTAATGGCGTCAAAATCTATCACCTTAACATCGGTCAGCCCGACATTCCCACCCCGCAAGAGATGATCGACGTCTATCAAAAGTTTGATGACAAAGTTCTGGCTTATGGACCCTCACAAGGTCTTGAAGTATATCAGAAAAGCCTCGTTCACTACTATGAAAAACAAGGAATTAAGCTCGATATCAGCGACATCATCGTCACGATTGCCGGCAGTGAAGCCGTCACATTTGCAATGATGGTTGCCGCAAACGAAGGCGACGAGATCATCGTTCCCGAGCCTTTTTATACCAACTACAACGGATTTGCCACCATGGCATCCATCACGCTGAAGCCGATCACAACCTATGCTGAGAACGGCTTTGCGCTTCCTGCCGACGAAGAATTTGAAAAGCTGATCGGCCCTAAGAGCCGCGCTATCATGCTTTGCAATCCCGGCAACCCTACCGGCACGGTTTATAGCAGAGCCGAACTGGAAAGAATCGCAAAACTTTGCAAAAAGCACAATCTCTTCTTGATTTCGGACGAAGTCTATCGCGAATTTGTCTATGACGGACTCAAACACACCAGCGTTCTCGAGTTCGAAGGCATGGATGAGCATATCATAATGGTCGATAGCGTATCCAAGAGATATTCCGCTTGTGGCGCACGCATCGGCTGCATCGTTTCCAGAAATAAAGAGCTCATGGCTGCAACCCTAAAATTCGCCCAAGCAAGACTTTGCCCTCCGACGGTTGACCAGCTTGCTGCAAATGCATGTGTGTATCTGCCTGACGAGTTTTTTGACGATCTCATCGACGAATATCAGTCCCGCAGAGACCTAGTTTATAATGAACTTATGACGATCGACGACGTCGTTTGCATCAAGCCGGAAGGTGCTTTCTACATTGTGGCAAAGCTCCCAATCGAAAACGCAGAGGACTTCGTGATTTGGATGCTGAATGAATATCGTCTTGATAACGAGACGGTTATGGCTGCTCCCTGCGAAGGCTTTTATGCCACTCCCGGACTGGGCAGAAACGAGCTGAGGCTTGCCTATATCCTCAACAAAGATGATCTGAAAAAGGCAATGCACATTTTCCGCGAAGGCCTTAAGGAATACAGGAAAATCAAAGGTTGAGATGAGAGACATCATTGCTGCAAAACACATAATCGAAGGATTGATCCACAATCTGAATAATCCACTCAATCTCGTTTTGGGTTTTGCGCAAAAACTTAAGAAAAGTCATCCCGATAATAAAGAAATAAACATCATATACGACGCGGGCATAAAGATGAATAAACAGCTAAAAGAGCTGTCTTCAAATCTTTATGCTCGCAGTTTTGCGATCTCAAAAACGATAAAACTTGGCGATTGGTTGGATAATGAAACGGTCTTTTTGGAGAATCATCTTGAACTCAAGCATAGCATGAGATTTGAGCGCAAAGACTATGCGGAAAACCTCGAGATCGAAAGCTCCGAGCTTGCGCTTGCACTTTGGTTTGAAGAAAAGCTGCAAAAGATGATCAGATCAGGCGTTCGCGGCAGAATTAGGATTGGTGTTTGTCTATTTGACGAGCTGCCTTCTCTGTATATCTCGCCCGAAACTGGGCTTGATGAGAATCTGAAAGAGATGCTGCTGCAAGATTGTGATAGCGGCCTGTATCTCTCTGCCGAGCAAACGATTAAAAGCGCATGGAATCCAACGATCAATGCTGTTTGTGGAGCGAGATTATGAAAGAACTCCATAGAATCCTGGTGGTCGATGATTCATACGAAACCCTGGAGCTTATTTCCAGCCAGCTTGAGGCTGAATATAACGTTTCAATGGCAACAGACCTTGAAATGGCGCGCAACTATCTTAAGTCGAAGCGCTATCACGTTGCCTTGATTGATTTAGTGCTCAAAGGCGAGAGCGGGCTTGATCTCATCAGCGAGATAAAAGAACACTATCCATATATCTCCGTGATCGCAATCAGTGGGCAGGCTTCCATCGAAATGGTGGTGAAAGCGATGAAACAGGGGGCAAGCGAGTTTATCGTTAAACCCATACTCGATCTTGATTTGATCAATATTGCCGTAGAAAAAACCCTGCAATCTCAATGGTTGCTTGCCGAAAACCGCAGGCTTAGTGCCATCATTGAAAAGGATTTAGAGACAAATCTGGTGATTGGCAATAGCGTTGCAATTCAAAACTTAATTAATAAACTCAAGAAGATTGCGGCATTAGACGCACTTTGCTTGATTACCGGTGAGACCGGAGTGGGCAAGAGCGTATTTGCCGAAATGATTCACCAAAACAGTCCCCGCAAAAGAGAAAAGTTTGTCTCTGTCAATTGCGGCAGCCTCACCGAGACGCTTTTGGAGAGCCTCTTGTTCGGTCATAAACGCGGCGCTTTCACGGATGCCGTGCGCGATAAGATCGGCTATTTTCTGGAAGCTAATGGCGGAACGCTGTTTTTGGATGAGATCACCGAGACTTCGCTTGCTTTTCAGGTGAAATTGCTCAAGGTTTTGGAGAGCGGCGTGTTTCGCGCAGTGGGCTCGGATTCTGATCTCAGTACAGATACACGCGTGATTGCCGCAACGAATAAGGATGTGGAAGAAATGGTGGCGGCAGGCACATTCAGAGAAGACCTCTACTATCGCCTGAACGTAATCAATCTCCACGTGCCTCCTTTAAGAGAACGGCGGGACGATATCCGCGTCTTCATCAGCACATTTTTGAAGGAATTTTGTGCAAAATATCAAAAACCGGAGCTCACCATTCCTCCGGGTGTGATGTCCATGCTTTTAAATTATGAATGGAAGGGTAATGTTCGTGAGCTGAGAAATGCCATTGAGCATGCTGTGATCCTCGCCGATAGCAAGGTGATACAGCCGGAAGACCTGCCTGAAGCCGTCCATTCGGACTCAATGGATCAAACGGAATATACAGACTTTTGTGAATTAGATTGGGTTAAGGCTCGCGAAAGATTCAGCAGGCAATATCTGCAAAATCTTTTGGCGAAAACCGGCGGGAATATAGCTCGGGCGGCGAGTATTGCTCAGATTAGCAGGGAATCTTTTTATAATAATTGTAAAAATCTCGGTATCGATTGGAACGCATATCGCAGGGATAAAAACATTGAAACCGGTGGTGAAATATGAAAACAAAATGGAAGATAACACCTTATCTCTTTCTTTTGCCGGCGCTTATAATAATCGTCGCATTTCGGCTTATCCCCATTGTGATGAGCTTTATTTTGTCTTTTTTTGATTGGTCATTGCAGGGAACCGGCAAATTTATCGGGCTGACAAACTATGCAACAATGATCAAAGACCCCGTGTTTTGGCAATCTATGGGAAACACTTTCTGGCTGGTAGTGATCCTCGTTCCCGCCACAATCGTGTTATCGCTGTTTTTTGCAGTGCTTTTGAACAAGATAAAATATTTCAAGAGCATGTTTCGCATGGTCTATTTCATGCCTTTTGTCACCTCGCTGGTAGCGGTTTCAATCGTGTGGAAACTCATGTTTAATGAGCAGACGGGCTTGATCAACACCTTTTTGGGCTATGTCGGTATTGCCCCTCAGGCGTGGCTGGCGGAATATCGAGGCATATTTGTACTGATGTTCCCGCAGCTTGAGAGCTTGCCGCGCTTTTTCCATGGGCCATCACAAGCTCTTTTTGCCATCATCATCATGACGGTTTGGAAAGGGCTGGGATATAACACAATCATCTATTTGGCGGGTTTACAAAACATTTCTAAGACCTATTATGAAGCCGCCGAAGTCGATGGAGCGGGCAAGCTTAGGCAGTTTTGGAACATCACTGTGCCGCTGATCTCGCCAACAACCTTTTACGTCTTGATTATGACGACGATTACCAGTTTTCAGACCTTCTCCCAAGTGTATCTGATGACCAATAAGGGAGGCCCTTTGAACACCACAAAGCTAATCGTCTATTATATTTATGAGCGCGGATTTGACCTGCTTGAGATGGGTTATGCCAGTGCGGTTGCGCTTGCGCTCTTCATCATCATCCTGATGCTAACCATCTTCCAACGCAAGATGGAAAAGCACGTGAACTATTAAGGGGAGGTCGGTCATGTCAAAATTACGCAGCATAATCATTTACCTCATTTTGATCGTCTTTGGTTTTACGATGGTGATCCCCTTTATCTGGATGATTTCCACCTCTTTGATGACGCAATCTGAATTCAATAAGCAAGAATCGCTGTTTATCCCCAAAGAGGAATATCACCTTTGGGATAATGGTGAGAAAAGAGAGCGTGTCATCCTCGTTCTCGAAAAAGAGGATACGTGCATTGTTCACGTCTTGGACTCTGATCTTGCTATTGTTGAAGAATATAAGGAAGTGCCTTCAAGTCAGGTACAGCTCATTAGAAAGAAGCCGAGCTTTGAATTCTCAAACTATATTAAAGCCTTCAAGAAGGTGCCTTTTGGCTTGTATTTCTATAACACTATATATGTATCTGTCTTGAGCCTCATCGGGGTCTTGATCACCTCGCTCTTGGCAGCTTATGCCTTTGCACGCATGGAGTTTAGAGGCAGAGATTTCTTCTTCTATCTCTTTTTGTCCATGATGATGGTGCCACAGCCGATCTATCTGATTTCGTCTTATGTGCTTTTGGATAAATTGCATTGGCTGGATACCTATAATGCGCTGATCATCCCGTGGACGGCAAATATCTTTACTATCTTCCTCTTTAGACAGCATTTTAAGGCTTTGCCGAAGGAGCTGTTTGATGCGGCGTCCATTGACGGATGTTCCATATTTGGTATGCTCTGGCGCATCGTGATCCCGCTTTCAAAGCCGGTGATATCCACGGCGTCAATCTTTTCACTAATAACGAGTTGGAATAGCTTTATGTGGCCATTGGTGATGATCAATCGCCCCGAGCTCAGAGTCTTGCAGGTGGGGCTAAGCTATTTCAATCAAGAGGCTTCCACGCAGACCAGCCTGCTAATGGCTTCTTCCACTTTTAGCATCGTTCCGGTGTTGATCCTCTTCTTCTTTGCGCAAAAACAGATTATCGCCAGTTATGCAAAGACCGGAATGAAAGATTAGAAATTAAGGACTATAAATGCAAAAACAAAATGTGAAACAACAGACAAAGAAACAGACGAAAGACTATCAAAAGCCGGTAAAGATCGAGCCTGTGTTACAAACTGCTGATATGAAGCCGATGGCTATCGTGCCAAAGCTTTATAACACCATCGCTGCATGGCTGATATTTGCCTTTACTTTGGTGATCTATATCAGCACGCAGGCGCGCACGATGAGCTTTTGGGATAGTGGCGAATTTGCCACCTGCATGAGCATCTTGGGCGTGCCACATCCTCCCGGAAGTCCGTTTTACATCGTTGTCGGGCGGGCGATAGTTGCGCTCTTTGGAGGCATCTTTTCCCATGCTTTCATAGCTGCTTTTCTCTCTGGCTTGGTCTCGGCTTTTGCGGTGATGTTTACCTATCTCTTCACAGTGAAACTCGCAAGCATGTTCAAAATCAAAGCTTGGGAGGCGATGTTTGCCGGAACAGTTGCCGCTTTATACACCGCTTTTTCGTTCACGTTTTGGATGAACGCCATTGAGGCTGAGGTCTATTCGGGACTGGTCTTCTTTGTGAATATGATCCTCTGGCTCACCATGGTTTGGGTGGAGAAAAGCGAGGACTTTAGCCATCAAAACATCCTGCTTTTAATTGTATATCTGTTTTTCACCGGCTTTTGTGTGCATCAAACCGCATTGCAGATAGCACCCGCGGTGCTCTTTATCGTGAGCTATCCTTTGCTCTATGCTTGGATCAAAAAGCCGGGCTATTGGGCAAAGCTTATTGGCTATCCCTTTGCGATCTTTGCCACATATATGATCTTTAACCAAATAGGTATGTCTGTCGGCATCGACGAGATGGATAAGTGGGGCTTTGCGCTTGCTACCATCGTGATCGTTGCCTATGAATTGCGTGATGTCTTCGGTAAGAGGTTCTGGCTTTTTGCCATAGGGCTCACTCTCATCGGGGTTTCCAGCCATCTCTATCTCATGGTGAGAGCGGCAAATCGCCCCTTCATCAATGAAGGTGACCCTAGAAGTCTCACGGCATTTATCGATTATGTCTTGCGCAGACAATATGGAAACACAAACTTCATGGTGCGGCGGGCAAGGTTCTTCACTGAACAATTCGGATATCACTTCATTCGCTATTTCAATATGCAGTGGTTTCCCGAAGGCATCTTGGCACCAATTATCAAGATGAAAGACTCTATCGGTAGCTTTATCGGCGGAGCGGTGGTCTTTTTCATGGGAGTGGGCGGTGCTGTCTTTCAGCTTAAGAAAAACAAACATAGCTTCTTCTATTTCCTGAGTGTGTTTCTCCTGACCTCCGTGGTGATGGTCTTTGTGATGAATCTTTCCATGGGCGAGGTGAGGGATAGAGACTATTTCTTTGTCACAGCTTATAATATGTGGGCAGTCTGGCTGGGGATGGGCTCTTTGGCTCTGATTTCGCTCTTTAAGAATCAAAAAGGGCGGATGGCTCTGGCGGTGGTTTTACTACTCTTGCCGATCGGGAATATGATTTCGCAATATCATGTTCACGATAGGAGTAATGAATATATCGCACTTGATTATGGGGTGAATTTCCTCAATTCATTGGAGGAAAACGCCATCATCTTTACCAATGGGGATAACGACACCTTCCCGCTTTGGTTTGCGCAGGCGGTCGAAGACCCTCATGCCGCTGTAAATATCTATGAAGCAGAAGATGTGTCACCATCGGAGAATGCTCAAGCGGCGATGAAAATAGCGATGGACTTTAAGAATACTGAGCTGAAAGGCATCAGAAAGGATGTGTCGATTGCCAATCTCTCGCTACTTAACACACCTTGGTATATCAAACAGATTAGGGACAAGGAAGGGATTCAGTTTAATATGACTGATGAACAGATAGATGCGCTCAGCATTAGACGTTTTCAAGGTCAGGAGCTTGTCGTGCCGGGAACAGCAGCGAGTGGCTCATTCAGGATGGCGTTGGAAAACACTCCTCCTTGGCGTGAGCGAGAGCCTTTCTATCGCATCTCAGATATTGCGACGATGCAGATCATCAAGGACAACTTTGGGCACAGACCAATCTATTTTGCCGTCACCTGCGAGAGTTTTATCGGCTTTGATGATTACCTAAGAAATGAGGGCATGGTCATGCGTTTGGTCTCCGAGCCTGAGAAAGGCGCCGTGCGTATCGATCGACTTATCAACAACATCGATAATGTCTATAACTATCGTTCTATCGAAGATGACAGCGTTTATAAGGACGACAACATGATTCGCCTCGTGCTCAACTATGGCTCCGGTTTTGTGAAAGCAGCAGAGCACTATGTGGCGCAGGGTGAATTTGACAAAGCGCTCAGTTATATTGAAAGAGCAAAGTCTTATGTCTTTGAAGAGATCAAGTTTACTGAGTTCTATTCGCGTTATTACTGCGCCAGCGGTCAATTTGAAGAGCTAAAAGAGTTTTCCCGCAATGTGATATTCACTCATCATGAAGGGATCGGGATATATGTAAGTTATGTCCTGTGGCATATGATTGAAAACTATCCCAAACAGACTCCACAGTTTTTGGAGCTGGGGCTCACGACTTTTAACGATGAGGATTACTTTGCCCAGCTTAGCTATCACTTTGCCATTGAGAACGATATGGAAAGAGAAGTAAGAGAGATGCTAAATCGAAACAGACCATTTGTGCGATATGATTTGAGCATTTTCATAGATGAATTAGATAAAAAGATAGGAGCAAAATAGTTTGCATAGAGGAATATTCAGTGTATTAATTGGCGGCAAGGCTGGCGAAGGAGTCAAGAAAGCGGCTCAGGTGATCGCGCAGATTGCCATGGATCACGACAACTTTATCTTTCAGGCGGACGACTATCAGTCCGCAATCAAAGGAGCGCATAACTTTAGTATTGTAAGCATCGCCAAAGAGAGGCTTTATAGTGCTTATAAGAGAGTTGATCTCGTCGTCAGCTTCGACAAGAAGAGCGTGCTCAAACACAATCCTGCCCTAAGTGAAAATGGTGTGCATTTCTGTGATGAAAAAGACTCAATCGAAGGCTGCATTGGGTTGCCCTTGAATAGACTCATGAAAGAGCATTATACGACGGGCGCAAATCTCTCGCTCTCGGCTGTGGCGATCTTTGCCTGCCTCGCGGGGCTTCCCAAAGAGGAGCTTGCAGAGCTGATCGCAAGTGAATTTAGACGCAATCAAGAAGAGAATATCAGCTTTGCAAAGGCTGTTTATGATGAGGTTTTGGCGCTTGATCTCGCGCTGTGCTGCGATCTGAATAATCCCGGTGTGAAGGCGCCGCGTAAGGGATATACCGGTAATCAGTTGATCTCTTTGGGCGCCTGGGCTGCAGGCTTGGATTCATATTATAGCTATCCGATGACGCCGGCTTCGTCCATCTTGCATTTTTATGCTAAGTATCGCGATGAACTCGGGGTTGTGGCGATACACACTGAGAGTGAGCTTGCGGCGGCGAATATGGCGATCGGGGCGATCCTCGCAGGAAGTAAGGCGGCGGTGGGCAGTAGTGGCGGTGGAGTAGCACTCATGCAAGAGGCTTTTTCGTTAGCTGGGATGGTGGAAGCACCGCTTTTGGTCTTTCTTTCATCGCGTCCGGGGCCTGCAACGGGTGCATCCACCTATACTGCGCAGGAAGACTTGAACTTTGCGCTCTATCAGGGGCATGGTGAATTCCCGCGCATCGTGGCATCTCCGGATAGTTATGAGCGTGCGCTTAGCCTTTCCGCAGAGCTTTTGGACATCGCTTGGGAGACTCAGAGTCCGGCGATCTTGCTCACGGAGAAACATCTCAGCGAGTGCATGTATAACATGGATTTGGATGCGAGTGGCTTGCCTCAGACTGAGCCTGTGATGAAAAAGCCGGCAAGTCCCTATCATCGTTATGCTTTTACTGATGACGGTGTCTCACCGCTCAAATATCCCGGCGAGCGGAATGCGAGCGCCGAAGATGTGATCAAATGGAACTCTAATGAACATACGGAAGATGGGGTGCGTGCCGATGATGCAGATGAGATTATCGCCATGAAAGATAAGCGCAAGAAGAAGCAAGACCTCATCAATAAACTCAGCAGGAACTATCAGCGCGTAGCAGAATATGGCGAGAGCGAGCTCATCGTCTTTGCCTATGGCTCAACGGTTTTGGAACTGCGTGAGGCTCAGAAGTATCATGATTTTAAGCTAATTGCGCCCATCTATCTTGATCCTTTCCCGGCTGAAGAATTAGAGAAATATCGCGGAAAGAAGGCGGTGGTGGTGGAGCATTCTGCCATGCCGAACTTCTCGGGATTTCTGCGCGCCAAGCTCGGGATCGAGGTGATCAAGGACGTTCTGCGCTATGACGGCAGGCCTTTTGATGCAGATGAATTGGTGAATATTCTCAAGGAGGCGAAAAATGCGTAATCTAACTACTACAAAAGAGAATTCATGGTGCCCCGGCTGTGGGAACTTTGGCATATTTAACGCCGTGAAAAAGAGCATTGAGAGCCTCGTTGAGATGGGCGAGCCCATGGAGAATATCGTGATGAGCTCTGGCATCGGCTGTCATGGCAAGATGTTTGACTATCTGAATATCTCCGGCATCTTTGGCTTGCATGGACGCGCTATGGCAGGTGCATCGGGCATCAAGATCGCCAATCCGAATCTCAAAGTCATCGTCTTTGGCGGCGATGGCGATAGCATGGGGGAGGGGCTGGAGCATACTCTCTTTGCGGCGAAACGGAATATCGATCTGACCATGATCTTGCATAATAATGGAGTTTATGGACTCACCACCGGACAGGCCTCGCCGTTGTCTCTCACGGGATATCGCGGGCTTTCTACGCCGCAGGGGAATCTCGAAACGCCGTTTCATACTCTGGGACTCATCATGGAGGCGGGTGCGAGCTTCGTGGCGCGGGCATATAGTGCGCGGATTCCTCAGCTCAGCGAGCTCATCACGCAGGCGGTTTTGCATAAAGGCTTCTCTTTTATCGAAGTCTTGCAGCCCTGCGTTAGTTATAACAATACCTATGACTTATATAACAGCAAAACAAAGAACTTAGCAGGCATACCAGCAAGCGATGAAGAGGCGATAAAGCTCGCCAAAGATGAGAATGATATCTATCTGGGAGTCTTTCGTCAGGAGCAAAGGCCGGTGTTTGACCAGGAAGTGCAAAGCAAGGCTCGCGCGATGGATAGACAAGAAAGATTTGCCTATCTGGAGTCGAGGCAGTTTTGAGCTTCGGCACGTGATCTAAACTAAATAACAAAGTTTGAGCTGCCCGCTATTATGGTGGACAGCTCATCTTTTTGCCATGATTCTTCCATAAAGACCTGGATAATTATGCCAAGAAACAGTTGGCGGTGGAGCGGGCTGCCAAATCTTTGCCTGCCAAGCAGACCAGCCTTATTCTCAAGGTCTTCGGCACCATCGGCGGAGCCATCGAATACGTTTTCCACAACCGTAAATGGCTGTTCTCGGTGGGTAAGGCTATAAAAGGAGTATTCTGATGCCCGGCGGGTCCACCATAACACCCCCGGTATATCCGGGTAGCATAGGCGAAGGCGATCTGGCGTTCAGCAAGCTGATGGACGCCTTTGTCGCCGATAACGTCTATTTCGGACATGGTAGCTACAATCCCACGCTGGTTCCCAGCATTTACACTACCACGGAAGCGGCAAAAACCGAGCTTACCAACAGCTTCAACTGTTTGGGCGAGTTGGCGGAAAAGCCGGGCAAGGCGGATTCCAAACTCAGCAAGCTTAAGACCCGCAATTACGTCATCCCGGGCAAGTGCACCAATACCGTAGAACTGAATATAGCCGGGCTCTCCAACAACCAAAAGACCTACTTGGAGAGCAACGATTTCATGAGCAAAATCACCACCATCGTAGTTGCCTCGAAAGACTTTGACAGAGTGGTGATCTTTAACGGTCTGCGCTGGACGGTGGACTGGGCTGGGGAAGCGGACGGGCTCTTTAACGTCACCATCTCCAGCGAGTTTTCCGGTGGCACTTCCGACAAGATTATTCTGCTCAAGGACATACCGCCGAGGGCATAACATCACTGCATTAAACGGATATACGATGACAAAACGAGTCAAAGACATCGACTGCTATTGTAAGCCGGAGATCAAAGAAAAGATCGACTGTCTGCATGAAGAGATCTACGGCAACGGCAACAGCAGCAAATCGCTGGTCACCAGAATGGCAAAGGTGGAGACGAATATGAAGATACTTCTGTCCGTCTCCACCTCTCAATTCTTTTTGCTCTTGGGCATTGCGCTCAAGATGTTTTTTGGTAACTGAATGAAACAGGAT
>Ga0172382_10001187_pt1 | contig 47377 bp, 39 predicted proteins | sample Leawel138RmetaG_FD_122245 | JGI IMG/M metagenome (GOLD analysis project Ga0172382, IMG submission 122245) | Leachate microbial communities from a municipal landfill in Southern Ontario, Canada - Leachate well 138R metaG | ecosystem: Engineered > Solid waste > Landfill > Unclassified | place... | reverse complement strand
GACAAAGGATATCTGGGAACGACTCTCTTTGCGGCGCTGGTTCGATCCAGCTATGGGCCCGATGAACCGGGCTACTTTCCTACCCGTTCTGAATTGGGATTCTATTTCGATGAGTCCGCTCTGCGCCGGGAGAGTCGCTGGGATGAAGACTACCTGGAGGAGTGCCAGGATTTCTTTTTTGAAGAACTCACTCCGGCCGAACTGGTTGCCGAGGCATTTTCTCTGCTGGGTCCGGAGGCCGCAGAACGAGGATCTCCATTTCAAGAAGCATTGGAGGGTGTGGCCTTTCTGATTGGGGAGCAAACCCGGACTCTTCTGCCTCTGACACAATTTTTTCAGCAGCTTCTGGTATCTCAAGAACCTCTACCCGAGCTTCGGGAGATTGCTTCCTCCGACGACTGGTCGGTGGAGCGGTTGGAGGCAGATTGGGGGCGGAGCGCGCTCTCGGAGTACGGGAGGCGAGTCTTTAGTGAACCCGCGGTCAAACCTCATCTAGTTTTGCAGGCCTGCGGCCCGGAACTTTTGCGATGGAGAGCCGGGCAGTGATCTCTCCTGCTGCCTTGCGCTTTCGCCGAGCCGACCCGGATAAAGTGCGCTCTCTACGAAAGGCCATGCCACAACTTTCACCGGTGATGGCAGAGTTGCTGGTGGCCCGCGGACTGGACAGTCCCGAAGCAGTGGAGCGGTATTTTCATCCCTCACCGGAGGCTCTCCATTCTCCCTTCTTGCTCAAGGACATGGACCGAGCAGTGGACCTGCTTCGCCAGGCTCTGGCCGAAGGGAAAAGAGTGCTGGTGCACGGTGACTACGACTGCGACGGGATCTGCGCCACCACCCTCTTGATGGAAGCCCTGCAAGAATTGGGGGCGGACGTGGATTATCACATACCGAATCGGTTCGACGAAGGCTACGGACTGTCTTCAGAAGCGGTGAAGCGTTGTGTGAACGAGGGTTTCGGGGTGCTGGTGACGGTGGATTGCGGCTCTTCCTCGGTGGCCGAGGTCAGACAGGCTAAGGAGGCCGGCATTCTGACCATCGTGACCGACCACCACGCGGTTCCGGCGGTGCCTCCCGAAGCCGATGCTTTCATCAACCCCCAGCGACCTGACTGCCTTTACCCCTTCAAGGGGATCTGCGGTGCCGGGGTTGCTTTCAAGCTGGTTCAGGCGTTGCGCGACGAGCAGGGAGCTTCTCCCGGCCACCTGTTGGACCTGGTGGCTCTGGCCACAGTAGCCGATGTGGTTCCGCTGGTGAAAGAAAACCGAGTTCTGGTACAACTGGGCCTGCAAGAGTTGGGTCGTTCACCGCGAGTAGGCTTGACCGCATTGCTGGAGACGGCGGGTCGTTCCAAGCAAGATCCGGTCGACTCCTTCACCGTCGGGTTTACCCTCGGACCCAGGCTCAACGCCTCCGGCCGCCTGGAGCATGCCAGGGCGGGGGTGGAACTCTTGACCAGTCGCTCGCCTTCCGAGTCTAGCAAGATCGCTCTTCATTTGGAGAAGCTGAATGAAGAGCGCAAGGAGCGAGAGCGAGCCATCCAGGACGAGATCGAGATCCGCTTGCAGAACGAGCCCTCGCGCTACCAGCGGGGGGTGATCGTGGAGTGGGGCGAGGGCTGGCACCAGGGGGTCATCGGCATCACCGCCGGGCGGCTGGCTGAAAAGTACGGCGTACCGACCCTGGTGATAGCCACCGACGGCGAGCAGGCCAAAGGTTCGGGTCGTTCCCCGGAAAACGTGGATCTGTATCAGGCACTGAAGCGCTGTGGCGAGCTTTTTACGAAATACGGTGGTCACCCACGGGCGGGCGGATTTTCTCTACCCTCCAGAGACCTTGAAGCTCTTTCTCTGGCTTTTCAGCAGGCCGCGGTGGAACTGCGGCAAGGTCACGCGCCGGTCTGGGTGGACGGATGCCTCTCTCTGGCTGAAGCAGATCTTCAACTCGTGCATGACCTGGAGAAGATGGAGCCTTTTGGGGAGGGCAATCCAAAGCCGACCTTTCTACTGGAGGGGTTGAACATCGTCAACCGGCGTTTGGTGGGGCGTTCCGGGGATCATCTGCAGTTGGAGTTGGAAGGTTCCGGGCTCAGGCGACGGGCCATCGCTTTCCGGCAGGCCGATCTGGTGGATGTACTCTGCCCTCAAGAGTATCGCTACGATGTCCGATGCCAACTGTTCCGGGAGGAGTTTCGCAACCAGGAGCAGTTGAAATTACAGGTTTCCGGAGTGGTCAAGCCGTTTTGTCAGGACCTGGACTTCAGCGATTGCCCCCTGGTCGATATGCGACATTTGCGGTCCCGCCGCAAGGCTTTGCTCTCCTGGCTGGAAGCAGACTCCGGCCTGCAGGTGGTTTGCCGAGACCCCGAGCAAGCAGCAAAGACTTTGCCGGAATTCCAGGGGCGGTTTTTTACCTATGCCGGCTGTGGCCCTGGCTCCACCGGTTCACTTTTGGTGGCTCCCCCCAGAGACCTCGACGAGCTGTCCAGTTTTCTGGAGCGGACCCGACCTCACCGCCTGGTTCTCTTGTTCGGGGCTCAGGAGATCGAGCAGGATTATCGGCAGCTAAAGAGCAGCCGGTGGGATCGCCAGACCGCGATCAAGGTCTGGCAATATCTTCGCAAGAGTAAGAATCGCGAAGTTTGCTTGCGCACTTTTTCCACCAGCGCGCAGGAGGTCTTGAAGCTGACTCAGCAAGCCGTTAGCGAGATCATCGAGGCCTTTGTGGAGACCGGAGCGCTCCGAAAAACTCCTGAGCAAAAGCTTCTTTTTACCGAGGCCAACGGAATGAGGCTGGAGGAAACCGTTGCCTTCAGGGCCCGGGGCTTACGAAGAGAGAAGCTTCGGGAATTGCGCGAGTTCTTTTCCGGTCCCGAGCTGCTGGAACGAATGACAGAGCGCTGGCCCTGGCTGCAAGAAGCGACCTACAAGCTACCTTCGTCGTAGTGAATATTTGTATCATGCAAATTGATACTTTTGTCGTGGAAGCATTGATTTACAAAATATTAGCCCCAACCTAAAATAGGGAGATAGATCTCTTTAAAAGGAGTAGACTCTGATGAATTTTTATTGGTCGAATAATGGAATCGGGCTATTGGTGCTGCGGGTGGCTTTCGGGCTGGGAATGATGGTCCACGGGATCCAGAAGGTTAATAACTTTGAAACCCTCTCCCAGGTCTTTCCTGACCCTCTGGGGGTAGGCTCCGCGATGAGTCTCTCGTTGGCCATTTTTGCTGAGTTATTCTGCTCCATCCTCCTGGTCGTCGGTCTTTTTACTCCGCTGGCCCTGGTCCCGCTGGGCATCACCATGCTGGTTGCCATCTTCGTGGCCCACGGTGATGACCCGTGGTCGAAAAAGGAGCTAGCCTTCACCTACCTGTCGGTCTACGCCGCCCTCCTGTGCAGTGGCCCCGGGAAGCTCTCCCTGGACTACCGCCTGTTCGGTAAGAATGTACGAGACAGCGAATAGTAGGGACGGGAGGAGTTCTCTCGAGGGCAGAAAATTAGGTGCGCCTAAGTCTTTGTTTTAGGTGCGCCTTAATTGATCGGCAAGTTTCGTTATAGTTGGAAGCAGTTTTTCTTCGACCTCCATCTCTGGTTAGGATTGGCTAGTGGGCTCATCGTCGCTATTCTTTGTCTGACCGGTTTTTATCTGGCGATTCACCCTCCGCTGGAGGAGTGGTTAAACAGAGACCTGTACCGGCGAGTGGACCGGCAGCCGGCTCTGCAGTTATCGGAGCTGCTGGAAAAGGTCCAGGCTGAAGAAGCCGTTTATACTGCGGTGGAGATACCCACCGATGAAGCACGCCCCTGGGTGCTGAGGCAGGGTCGACAGTCCGCTCTGGTGGAGCAGAGCAGTGGAGAGCTTCTAGGGGAACCCAGGCCTTTCTTGGACGGTTCCTACCGGTTTTGCTTTCGTCTGCACCGCTGGTTGTTGTTGGAGAGCTCCACCGGTCGAGCCATCACCGGTGCTGCCACCGTGGGTTTTCTCTTCATCCTGGCCAGCGGTTTGGTCCTGTGGATGCAAAAGACCGTCAAGAATCGTCGGAGGGGACTGCTCTTGAAGCGGGGGGTGAGCTGGAAGAGGTTGAACTACGACACCCACCTGGTGCTGGGACTGTACGCATCTCTACCGCTCTTCGTGATGGGAGTGACCGGCCTTTTCTGGTCTTATCGAGGGCCCTTCGTGGCGACCGTTTATCGGGTGCTCGATGGGACCCCCGCACCAGCCAGGCAGGAGCGCAAGGAACCCAAAGATGAGGCCGCGCTGAACTATCGTCTACCGTACGCTGAGGCCCGGGAGTACTTCTCCTCACGCTTTCCCGAACCCGGTCACCTCACTATATATTTTCCTAGAGAGGGCGAGGAGACGTTTCGGGTGGTCAAGACCAGACAGGCCAGCCTGGGGGTTTTACCGGTCAGAGACGAGGCTCGTTTCTCGGTGGACGACGGTCAGGTGATGGGGGAGTCGTGGTACGATAACAAGACCCGGGCCGAGAAGTTCTTGTCCTTGATCAAAGCGATTCATCTGGGTGAATTTTACGGATTCGCCTCGATTCTTCTCTATCTGATCTGCACCGCCATCGGTACCAGTTTACCGATTTCCGGCACCATAATGTGGTGGAACCGGATGCGGGGGCGGTTTCGCTCGAAATCGCTTAGCTCTCCTCGTCGTGAGGCATAGGGCTACGCTTGGAGCGCAGATAGGCAAAAGGAGTCTGGTAGAGCAAGTTGCTGACCCGAGAGGTGTAGATGTCGGCCGACCGTTCCAGCTGTCGGGTCAGAAGGCTCTTGTCGTTTCCGGCCCGCAGCAGAGGGCCCCACAGCGGATGGCTCAGCTCGGAGGAACTCTTGGCCAGGGGACCGATCTGAAGATCGAGATTGGTCAACTTCTCCCGAATCTCGGCCATGGCGGCCTCCGTTTTCCTTCCGTTCATGGTCGGCTCCGGACCGTACCCTGCTTCTACTCTCATCCGGGCTACCCTGAGTTGGCAGAGGTCGTATTCCAATCGTTCCTTCTCCTCCATGAGAGAAGTGAGTCGCCGTTGTTGTTCGGCAAAAGCCTGAGTGGAGGCGATCTCCTCTTCCAGTTCTCGCAGCACCAGGGCGGTTCTCCAGCGCAGCAGCTTTTTGGTCACGTGGACGTCACCAAAGATGTGATCTCCCACGTACAAGATTTCACGCCCCTGCAAACCCAGAAATTTCTCGACGTCGGGAGCGTTTCCGCCCACGTAGCTGCCGCCGTCCTGCAGATGTTGGGCGGGCTTCAGCAGGCCATCCTCTTCATCGACCACCTCAAAGAAAGGGTTTCGGGAAGAGAAAAAGTCGGGCTTTCGGGCGGCCACGATGATCAGGTCGAAGAGATGCTTCCAGGTCATTCCGTCAGGTAAGAAGCGATCAAAGGCGTAGCTCATCATATCGCGGGAGTACTGCCATCCTGAATTGGTAATGAGAAGGAGGCGCTTGCCGGCTTTCTTCTGGTCCAGGAGGGTGAGCGGAGTCTCCGGATCGAGGACCACGAACCGATCCGGATCCTGAACGATCTCGGCCTTGATCTGTCCTTCGGCGTGGGCTTGGCTCAGGGAGTCCCGGACCACTCCGTAAAGATCGCTGTAGCCCAGGGTGGGTGGGGAAGGCAGGGCTTTTCGATCCAAGAGGTCTACCAGTTGGGCGTAGATGCAGCCCTCGGAGAGGGAAAAGAGGGTGTTGAGAAAGACGAATCGGGGCTCTGCCAGATCAACGATCGTTCGGGAATACACTTCCCGCACTTCTCGAAAATCGATGGGGCTGGTCCCATGGTAGGCCTGTTTGACATAGCCGAATCGATTGGCCTCCAGGATATTCCCGAGTTCGATGTCCAGCACCAATCCTCGTTCCATGAGGTCGGCACGAAAGGCGAGGCCCTGAACAGGCCAGCCCCGCTGGGCCAGGCTCTGTTTGACGTGTTCGTAAGCCCGAAGTTCCCATTCTTCTTCCCGGTAATGGATGAGGGTGTAGTCCATGTCGTAGCCGATGGCTCGGGTGGCACGCAGGTTGAGAGTACGGTTGCAGAAGACCCCGCGAGTGGGTGGGGGTGGTTGAAACAGTGATTCGGAGCGCATGGCTGAGGTGTTTCCCGGCGTTCGGGCTTACACCCTGTGCGGGGGAAGATCGCAACCCGGACTGAAAGAGCAGGCCATGCGAAAGACTGTAGTATTACTGATTTTTCTGTTGGCGACCCTGGCTTCGGCCCAGCCTCGCCATCTCTACTTGACCTGGCAGGATGACACGAGTACCACCATGACGGTGATTTTTCAAACCATGTCCCCGGCCCAGAACCCCACCGTGTATTACGGGCAAAAGTCTGCGACCAGCCTCGGGGGCTATGAAAGTACCCAGAAGGGAAGAGCGACGAAGTTTCCGGGGCTGGAGCGGTGGGTGCACTTCGTGAAGCTGACGGACCTGGAGCCGGGAGCGACCTACTACTTTCGAGCCGGGGACCAGTCCGTGGGCTTTTCCAACGAACGCAAGTTTCGGACGGTTCCCGATACGGCCGAGGATATTCGGTTCGTCACCGGAGGCGATATGTGGATCGAACCGGTGGTTCATCAGATGATGCGCCAAGCCGCCTCTCAATCGCCCTGGTTTGCTCTGATAGGCGGCGATATGGCTTACGCCGATGGGCGCCTGAGTCACGTAAACTTTTGGGACAAGTGGTTGGAAGCGTGGGATAAAAACATGGTGACCCCTTCGGGCCATATGATCCCCATGGTGCTGGCCATTGGCAACCACGAGACCCGGGGTGGGTTTGGTGGCAGCCCCTCCGACGCCCCTTTCTATTACAACTTTTTCAAACAAGACGAGCGGGCTTACTTCTCTCGAAAGTTCGGACCGGACATCATTTTTTACGTGCTGGATTCGGGCCACACCAACCCCCACGGTGGAGCCCAGGCAGACTGGCTGGCCCAAGAGATGGAGCGCACCCAAGAGGTGCGGCACCGCTTTGCTCTCTATCACGTGCCTTGCTATCCCAGCTATCCCGGTGTCTTTAACGGCCCCAACGAGACGGCGGGGCGAAAGCACTGGGTGCCGCTTTTTGACCGATATCGCCTGCGAGCGGCTTTCGAGAATCACTACCACACCTTCAAGCGTACCAAGCCTCTTCGGGGTGGAAAGGTAGACCCCCAGGGCACGGTTTACCTGGGCGACGGCTGCTGGGGCATGAAGCCCCGAAAGGTTAAACCACAGCCCGATTGGTACGAGGCCGTGAGTGCCAGTAAGCGGCACCTCTGGTTGGTGGATGTGAGGGGAGACAAAGTACGCTATCGGGCCATGGACCCCCACGGCAAGGTGTTCGATACCTACGAGCACTGAGAATCTCGTACTTAGTCTAGTATAGCCAGGACTATACTGTTTGAACTCGAGAACGGTAACCCGCAAGGGCTTTAGCCTTCAGGCCAGATTGATCAGGGACAACATCTCGGTGCGAAGCTTCTCTTCGGGCAGAGGTTTCACAAAGGCTCTGGTCAGGCCGTAGCGGTTGAGATCGTGGTTCGGTAGTCCCGAGTCGGCGGTGAGGAGCACGATCGGCACGGTGGTAGCGAACTTATCCCGGATCTGCCGACACGCATCGAGCCCTCCGAGGCGGGGCATTCGGGCATCGAGGATCAAGAGATGGAAGCCGCCGGAAGGGAAGAGTTCCACCGCCTCCACGCCGTCTTTGGCCACCACCACTTCACATCCCAGGTTCTTGAGTTGTTGGCGAATGACGTTGGCCAACACCGGGTTGTCCTCGGCCACCAAGATCCTGACCACCGGCTTGTCGAGGCGGATCTCGGGAGTGACCGAAGGCTTCTCTTTCTCCACCTGAAACGGCAAGCGAAACCAGAAGGTAGAACCCTGTCCCAGGCTGCTGCGGCATCCCACTTCGCCGTTCATTCTTTCCACGATATCTTTGACCAGGGCCAACCCTAAACCGCTCCCCGATTCGCTCCGGGAGTTTACGGCCTGGTAGTGCCTCTCGAAAAGGTAGGGGAGATCGTCCTCCGGTATGCCAAACCCGGTATCCTCAACCTCAAAGAGATACTCGCATTTTTCAGACTCCTGGAGCTCTCGCAAACAACGGCTACGAATTGTGATCCTGCCTTCGGGGGTATGTCTGAGGGCATTCCCTACCAGATTGGTTAGGATCTGCTTGAGTCGCCGAGCATCTCCGCGGAGCAAAGGCCCCTCGGAGGGGACCTCTACCTGCAACTCCGGGTTTCTCCTCATAGCCGGTAGAGTTAGTGACATCTTGACTTCTTTCAGGACCTCTTTGAGCTCGAAAGGGTCCCGGCTGAGGTGAAAATCTCCCATCTCGATGCGGGTCAGGTCCAGCACATCGTCTACGCAGTGCATCAAGGAGTTGCAGCAGGAGTCGATGGTTTCCAGGTAGCGATGGAGCAAACTTGGATCGCTCTCCTGTTTGGCCAATTCCACGATACCGCTGATGGCGCTGAGGGGGGTGCGCAGTTCGTGGGTGGCATTGGCCAGGAACTGGGTCTTGAGGCGGTTCTTTAGGGTCAACTCTCGATTGAGTCGAGACAACTCGTTGGTGCGACTTAAGAGTTCCTCGGTGATCTCATAGCGAGACCTGGCGTAGAGCAAGGACTTCCAGAGGCAGGGATCGAGGATCCTGATGCTGTCGATGTAGTCGTGAGCGCCGGCTTTCAAGGACAGTAGAACATCGTGGCCGGAACTCAAGCCTCCGGTGATCATCACCACCGGACAGGGCAGAGCCCCCAGGTTGGCCCGGACCTGATCCAAAAAGTCAGCTCCCGTGTGGTCGCCGAGATAGAAGTCTAGCAGGAGACAATCTGTCTTATTTTCTCGGAGAAAGGCCAGCGCCTGTTTTTCACAATCAAGCTCGGTGAATTCGATCGCTTGTCCCGAATATTTGGCGATGCTTCGCCGGGCGGCATATCTTTCGGTCGCGGATTTGTCCAGAATTAGAATATGTCGGAAAGCTTGTTCCAGTCTGGTGCCTCTCGTCTCACTCGCTCCCATGGTAATGAAATTAGGGTAGGTATCCCTAGAGCCCTCGGTATAGAGACGGAAGGGCCCGATCGTATACTACACCCTATCCCTAGACCTTCAAGGATTTCGTGATTCGGTCGTCAATGGGTCGGTATGCAGGCAGATCTGGTACTTTCCGGGGGCAAGATTTGGACGGCCAATCCCTCTCAACCCTGGGCCGAAGCTCTGGCCATCTCCGGAAACCGGGTGCAGGCCGTGGGGCTCTCTTCGAACATGCCTGCGGCCCGGCAACGAATCGAACTGGAGGGTCGTCTGGTCATCCCGGGGCTTTGGGACGCGCACATCCACTTCTACTCCTGGAGCCTGAGCAGGCAACAGGTGAAGCTGGCAGGTGTGGAGAGTCTGGAGGCCATGAAAGTTCGCCTGGCTGACTTTCTAAGACACTCACCCGGGGAGGCCTGGCTGACCGGATGGGGCTGGAACGAGGCCTCCTGGCCGGAGCCCGCGGAACCTACCCGCCACGATCTCGATGAGCTCACCGGCCCCCATCGTCCCTGCCTCTTGTGGCGCTCCGACCTGCACACGGCGGTCGCCAATAGCTGCGCCCTCAGGCTTGCCGGCCTGCTGGAGCGAATCCCTGAAGTCGATGGCGGAGTGGTGGAGAGGAGTGAGGACGGAACCCCCTCCGGCCTACTCCGGGAGCTTGCGGTCAACCTGGTGCAGGAACACATCCCGGCGCCCACCCGCGGCCAAACAGAAGCCTCTTTGCTGGAGGGGATGGCCGAACTGCACCGGCTGGGCATCACCGGAGTCTGTGACCAGCGGATCAAAGACCAGGACGACGGACCGAAGGCCCTGGCGGCCTATACCCGGCTGAACCGGACAGAGCGGCTGAAGCTGAGGGTTAGCTGCAACGTCGCGGCTCACAACCTGGGGTCGCTGGAAGCTTTGGGTTTGGGCTCTTCTATGGGCGATGAACGGCTACGCCTCGGGCACCTGAAGATCTTCTGCGATGGAACCCTGGGGAGCCGCACGGCCTGGATGCTGAAGCCGTTTTCGGGTCAGGAGAACCGCGGTGTGGTCCTGACTCCACCCGAGCAGATGAGAGAAGAGATCCGACGGGCCGTCACGCTCGGCTTTCCGGTCAGCATTCACGCCATCGGAGACCGGGCCAACCGGGTCTGCCTGGATCTTTTTCAGGAGGTTCAGGAACTGGGGTTGGAGCCGCCCTCGGTGCCTCACCGCATCGAGCACGTGCAACTCCTGGATGATTCCGACGTGGAAAGGCTGCAGCAGTTGGGGTTGACCGCCAGCATGCAGCCCGGGCACATTCTGGACGATATGGACACCGCCGAGGCCTATCTCCAGGCCAGGGCCAGACTCGCCTACCGAACCAGAGAGTTGGAAAATTCGGGGGTCTTGCTGGCCTTCGGTAGCGACGCTCCGGTCTCCGAGGTCAACCCGTTTTACGGGATCCACGGGGCGGTCTGTCGTCAGCGTCCCGACCGCATGGAAAGTCCAGCCTGGTATCCCGAGCAACTGCTGACTCTGGAGCAGGCCCTCATCGGCTATACCATCGGGGCGGCCAGGGCCGCTGGATGGGATGGACTCACCGGCAGCCTCCAGGTGGGGAAGCGGGCCGATCTCTGTATCCTGGATCGAGATCTTTTCGAGTTGGTCGGTCGAGGGGTTCAGGGATTTGAGCTCTGCGATACCCGCGTGCTCCTCACTATGCTAGACGGAGATGTGGTCTATCGCTCCTCGGAGTTCTCCAAGCTTTGCAAGATCCGCCACTCCAGGTAGACCAGAGCTAGAATGGCCAACTTCTCGGTCAGGAAATAAGCCACGCCCCAAATGCTGAGGGCGGCCCAGTAGCGACACCCTGTACCGTCTAGCAAAAATATCGCCCTTGGATTTAGCGAACCTTTCATCGCCGGCTTCTTCTGCGACGACGTCTGCGCTTGCCAGAAGCCGGTGGAGCGTCTCGGGGGTCGGACCTCCAGGACTTCCCGCGTTGTTTCAAGGCTTCTCGTACCTCAAAGGCCAACTGCTCCACGGGTAGTCGTTCGGCCAGGCGAACCCACATCTCACGCCGTGGTTTGGAGCGAACTCCTCGGTCGAACCCATACCTTTCGCAGACCAGGAGCGCCTCCTCGCGCCACAGCAGTTGAGCCAGTCGATACCGATCTCGCTGGAGATTGGTGCGGGGGTCCCGAAACGGCTCGATCATCGCTTCTCCACCCTGAGGGCTGACCAGCAGGATGCCGCACCAGTCCGGGATCAGGTTCAAGACCCCGGTCAGGTGCTTGACCCCGATCACCAGCGTGACCTCATCGAAGACCGGGCGATAGTCTTCCAGTTGCCGGGACAGACGGGAGAGGGCGTCCCTGGGGCTCTTGATCTCAAAGCCCAGCATTCGCGGACCGATCACCGCCAGGTCGGCCCGGGTGCGCCCCTGATTCAGGGAAAGCTCTTCGACCACCAGATACTCTTCGGGATTTTGGTAGTACTCCTGAAGATACCGGAGGAGGGCCGTTTTCACCGCCGCTTCATTCATCCGATCCGCCTTCGGGAGGGAACTGAGAAACCTTGTCCGCTTAAAGGGCAGGCATCCGTCACAAAAGAACAAAGTCCAAAGGTCTAACCGTTAGGAAAGGTGTGAGACGAGATAGATGAACCTGGCTGAACATATTCGCGAAGTTCCCGATTTTCCTAAGGAGGGTATCCTGTTTAAGGATATCACTACGCTGGTGGGGCACGCGGAGGCGTTTAGGGCTTCGCTGGATCAATTGCAGGACCGATTCAGGGACAGCCAGGCCGACGCCGTGGTGGCTCTGGAAGCGCGCGGTTACTTATTCGGAGCTCCTCTGGCAGACCGCCTGGGCCTACGCTTCGTACCGGTGAGAAAGACCGGCAAACTGCCCGCCGACACCATCAAGCAGGACTACGACCTGGAATACGGCTCCAACACCCTGGAGATCCACCGGGACGCTCTCTCTCCGGGAGAACGGGTTCTCATCATTGATGATCTCATCGCCACCGGTGGGTCGGCTGCTGCGACCGTCAAGCTGGTGGAGAAGTTGGGTGCCGTGGTCGTGGGCTTTGGGGCCATCATCGAACTCAGTTTTCTAAACGGACGGTCTATGTTAGGAGATATCAAGGTCGAGAGCCTTCTCACTTTCGACTAAGTACCAACCGATGGGGCCAGTGGAGCCATCCAAAAACCCGCTCGCCGTGGCGGGCTACATCACCAACGAGGCTGGACGAATTTTTGAGCCTCCCTGCGGAGCTTTGGATTTGCCCTGGTTGGTTTCGGTCAGTAAAGAAGGCCGTCGGGTGGCTCGACAAGCTCTCTCGGACGGACGGACCCTCAGCGAGGCTGAGCGCTACGGATGGTTCATCGCTTCAACCGAGGCCGAGTTCGCCGGGCTCCGGCATCTTCTAGAAAAAGACTGGCGGAGGGCCCTGCAGGCCTGGAAGCAGAATAAATTTTTCAATCTCCATAACCGCGCCACCCTGCACCGTGCCCTGTTTAATTCGGGGTCTAGCGAAAAGCCGGACGCTCATCTGCGGGAATGCCTGCGTCTCTACTACTTTCTGAGCGAGAAGGACCCCAATCTTCGAATTTATCGCCAGTTTCAAGAGGAGCTCATCGAGCAACTGAAAGGCATGGTTCGAACCGCGCACCAGGCAGGCGATGACCAATCGGCGGCCCGGAGTATGAAGGTACTTGCCCAAACCGTCGGCATGGTGGGGGTGGGGCATCTCCAGGAGCAGTTTTTCGGCCGGGACCTGGACCGTTTTCGTATCAACGTCGCTCGAGTCACTAAGGAACTTCTGAGTTATCAGGGTCTGGCCTATCCACCGCCCCCCGAGGTGCTGGAGCGATGCGACCAGGAATTGACTCAAACCGCGCTTCCTGAAGCTGCTCGTTTCTCCCGGACGCTGGTGGAAGGTTCCGTGGAACGAAATAACGTGGAAGAGGTCATGGCTCAAGCTTGCGGCATCATGAGCCAGAGCTACTCCAAAGCGAATGACGCCCGGTGCGCCAAGCGCTGGTTGGGGGAGGCTCTGCGATGGGAGCCCAGTGCGGTGTCCGATTGGCGCTCCCTTCCGGACGAAGACTGGGGCGATGAAGAATCCGCCGTGGTGAAGTTTCCCGAGAAGCAACAGGAGAAAGAGGAGTCTCCTGCTCGAAAAGGGAGCTTCTTGCTGGGAATTCAACCCGTCACCATGTTTCGGCAAGCGGGGGAGGCCCGGGAGGAGTGCCTGGAGAGTTTTTTCCTGGCCGGACTTCCAATGTTCCCATTACGGCGCTTTGCAGCCTATCGCAATCTGGACACCGACGAGATCGGGTACTACTTGCGGATCCCCATGACCACTCTGGACCACATTCGCCAGGGTTTGACGATCCTGGTGGTAAGTTTTCTCATGACCATCCTCTTGTTGACCGGACTGGACGCCGTCAAGAAATCTGGCAACCCGGCACCGCCACTCGAGGTGACCCAGGAGCAGATCGCAGACAAGGTGGAGGAATTAAAACGCTTTGCCCAGGAAGAGGCGCGGCTATCCGGACTCCAGCAGCGCACTCCGGAGCAGGAAAAGAGCCTGGAGAAGCTGAGAGCCGATAGGCTCAGAGTCATCAAAGAATTGGAGGAACTGGAGAAGAGAAGGTCCCGATGACATGGTACATTTCTAGCTCTCAAGGCTGGAAGGGCCATGCTATAATCACCCTACCTATTTCGAACTACAGGCATGACAAATCATTATGAGCCGACCCGTTTTGGAGGAGACCAGCCCCTTGCTGTGGGGAGCTGAAAGAGAAGACACCCAGGAGCTACTGCAAACTCTAGTAGCCGCCCTGGGGTCTTATCTCTCTGGGGAAGACCTGGAGATCGTCGAACGCGCCTTCAGACTGGCTCAAGAGCGGCATCGGCCCCAGATTCGTGCCTCCGGTGACCCCTATATCCTGCATCCCATTGAAGTTGCTACGATTCTGGCTTCTTACCGTTTGGACTCGCCGACGATCGCGGCCAGTCTCTTGCACGATACGGTAGAGGATACGGAGACTTCTCTAGAAGAACTCAAAGAACTCTTCGGAGAAGAGATCAAGCTTCTTGTCGATGGAGTGACCAAGCTGACCGCCATTTCCTCGCGTCAGGCCCGGGAGGCTCCCACTCCGCGGAGCAAGCAGATGGCAGCGGCCGAGAACCTGCGCAAGATCTTCCTGGCCATGACCAAAGACCTGCGGGTTATCTTGATCAAGCTGGCCGACCGTCTACACAATCTTCGGACCCTCGGCAATCTCAGGCCTGAAAAGCAGAAGCGAATCGCCGGGGAAACCCTAGAGATTTTCGCTCCCATCGCCTCCCGCCTCGGGGTCTTCGAGATGAAACGCGAACTCGAAGACCTCTGCTTTATGTATCTCTATCCGGAAGAGCATCAGGAACTGAAAGAAGCGGTCGAGGGCCTGGCCGAGTTCCGCGAGGAGGCTCTCGCCAGGGCGGTGGAGATGATAGAGGGGAAGCTAGAGAAGCTCGATATCAAGGCCAAACTTGAGTGGCGGGAGAAGCATCTCTACAGTACTTTTCGTAAAATGGAGCGGACCGGACGGACCCTGGAGGAGGTCTACGACCTGGTCGCCCTGCGAGTCGTGGTGCCTCGGGTAGAGGACTGCTATTCCGTGTTGGGGGCTATTCACTCCATCTGGATTCCGCTGAAAGACCGGATCAAAGACTACATCGCGGTTCCCAAGTCGAATAACTACCGTTCCCTTCACACCACCATCTTCGGTCCGAACCAACTGCCCCTGGAGATCCAGATCCGGACCGATGAGATGCACCAGGTCAATGAGATGGGTATCGCCGCGCACTGGGCCTACAAGGAGGGTTCTGGCCGCGCGAAAGCCAGCAAAGAATCCAAGCTCTTCAAGGAGATCTATCCCTGGATTCGGGCCATATTGGACTGGGAAGACGATTCTCGAGACGCCAAAGAGTACATCGAAAACCTCAAGGTGGACCTGCTGCAGAACGAGGTTTTCGTTTTTACTCCCCAGGGCGATGTGGTGGATCTCCCCGCCGGGTCGTGCCCCCTGGATTTTGCTTATCGGATTCACACCGAGGTGGGGCACCGCTGCATCGGTGCCAAGGTCAACAGCAAAATGGTTCCGCTCTCCACCGAATTGCAGAACGCCGACATCGTGGAGATCGTGACCTCCAGGACCAGCAATCCGTCGCTGGACTGGTTGCGGATCTGCAAGAGCAACGGCGCTCGCAACAAGATTCGGGCCTGGTTTAAAAAAGAGAAGCGGGAAGAGAACGTGGCGCGCGGACGAGATATGCTCAAACGCGAATTGGGCCGCCAGCGAATGGACAACCTGGCTTCCGACGACCCGCTCTTAAAGAAAGTGGCAGCCCGCCTGAATTTCGTGGAAGTGGATGACCTAATGGCCTCCCTGGGTTACAACGAAACTTCCCTTCCTCAAGTTTTGGCCCGCTTGCGAGAAGAGCTGCCCAAAGAAGTCTCCGAGACCATTCTACCCACCCCGCGGGCCAACAATATCCGACCTTCCGGGGGGCGGGCGGTGGAGGTGGTGGGCCTTGATAACATCCTGGTGAAGTTTGCCCGCTGCTGCGCTCCGGTGCCCGGAGACCCTATTCGAGGCTACATCACCCTGGGGAAAGGTGTCTCCGTTCACGTCGACGGATGTAGCAACCTGACGGCTTTGCTCGACTCCAGTCCCGAGCGGGAGATCGAAGTCCGTTGGGACCAGCCGGACAACTCTTTCGGCTATCAAGTCGACGTAGAGATCGAGGCCTGGGACCGGGCCGGACTCCTGAGTGACGTGATGGGAGTGATCAACGACGCCAAGGTGCCCACTCGAGCCTGCAAGGCCTGGACTCGCAAGGACATTGCCTTCGTGCGGATGTCGCTGGATATTGCCAATAAGCGACAATTGGAAGAACTGATGAAGCGCTTGCGGCGGGTGCGGGACGTGACCCAGGTCAATAGGACCAGCCAGAAGACGCGATGAAAGTTGTGATCCAGCGAGTTTCTACCGCCCGGGTGGTGGTGGAAGATGAGATCGTGGGAGCGATCGACGGTGGCCTGATGATCCTGCTGGGAGTGAAAGAAGGGGACGGCCCGAAAGAGGCTGATTGGCTGGCCGGTAAAGTCGCCAATTTACGTATCTTCAATGATGATGCCGGGAAGATGAATCGCTCGATTTTGGATGCCGGAGGTTCGGCGCTGGTGGTCAGCCAGTTCACTCTCTACGGCGACTGCAGTCGAGGAAGGCGCCCGTCGTTCATTCAGGCGGCAGCTCCCGAGGAGGCCGACCGCCTCTACCAATATTTCTGCGACCGTTTACGAGAGCAGGGTTGCCCGGTAGAGACCGGTCGTTTTCAGACCACCATGCAGGTCTCTTTGACCAACGATGGTCCGGTAACTCTGGTACTTGAGACACCGGGCTTCTAGATAGGACGATTAACCCACCATCCCGAACTATTCATGGGAATGCAGACGATCGGGAATAAGGCTGAGGACCGGCGCGCGAATATTCGTCTCCACCGAGTTCTGGTGGTGGAGATCGAATGGCAGGGGGAGTACCTTCCCACTGTGGCCGTGGATATCTCCATATCTGGGTTTCAGATAGCTTCACCGGTAGCTCCCCAGGTCGGCGAAGATTGCAGCGTACGCATTTACTTGCGCAACGGCCCGAGCTTGCAAGCTCGAGCCGAACTGGTGTGGAGGCAAGACCTGGGTCTCGGGTTATTCCGCCTCGGCTTTCAGTTCGTGGAGATGAGTTCTCCTCACGATTTTGAGCGTCTCTGTCTCTACGTGGAAAAGGAGAGGCTCAATTCCGATGGCATTCCGGAAACCTGCGTACAAACTCTGGAGCTTGCCACTCAGGTCACGCTGAGAGGGCTTACCGACGAAGAGATCGATAGGTTTTCAGTATTGGCCGAGGTCTCGGAGCTTCTCAACGGTTGCTATCAACTCAACGACATTTTGGAACGAGCGCTCAAGATCACCGTCGAGGCAACCGGAGCCGAGCGAGGTATGGTCCTGCTGGAGCAAGGTGAAGAGTTTGTGGTCCCGGCCTTTCATTCACTGACCAGTGACTGCAACACCAACTACAGCCGAAGCGTGGTCGAGGCGGTACGAGAGCGTGGTTCAGCGTTGATCTCATTAGACGCCCAGTGCGATGAACGCTTTTCTCAATCCGTCAGTCTTAAGGTCATGGGGACTCGCTCGGTCATGTGTCTCCCCATTCGTGATGGTGGGCGTACCTTCGGTCTTTTGTACCTGGACTGCTCGGTTCGGTCGGGAGCATTCACCGACACCGAACTCAAATTGGCCGGAGTTATCTCCAGGATGGCGGCCTCGGCTATTGTGCGGGCCGAGGAGTTTTCGCAGATGGCCCAACGGGAGAAATTGGCTTCCATGGGCACGCTGATGGCGGGCGTGATGCACGAATTGCGAAACCCTCTGGCGGCCATCAGCGGCATCGCCGATGTGATGGGAACCGGCAAGATCGACGAGGGACTGGTTCAGGGACTGAAGGAGGAAACCGAACGCTGTGGCGCTTTGATCAGGGATCTCCTCCGACTTTCCCGCCAGGAACCCGCCGAATTTTCACCCTTGCGGCTGGAAAATGTCTTACACACCGCGGCCACCGCCGTGCAAACAGAGTCGGCCCGACAGAACGTTAAGGTTCTCTTGGAGATTGAAAGTGATCTGCCTCTGATCTACGGAAACGCAGGTCATCTCCGTCAGGTGGCTCTGAACCTGCTCTCCAACGCTATGTTTTCGGCCGCTTCGGCTGAGAGTGGGCTGGTCCGGGCGACCCTTGGTCGCGATGGCAAGGGAGTAAAGTTCACGGTTTGTGACAACGGTCCAGGGTTTGCAACCGGAATGGCTTCCAAGGTCTTCGACCCTTTCTTTACCACGAAATCTCAGGAGAAGGGCACGGGGTTAGGCCTTTCCATTGCTCACCGGATCGTCACCGAGCATCGGGGCACCATAACAGCGGAAAACTCCCCTCACGGAGGAGCGCTCTTCTCGGTGATCCTCCCGGCCCTGGCGGTACCGAAAGAGCAGGCTGAAGCGGGATAGCCTTAGCAGCGCGCGAACCAAGCGGTGATGGACCAGCCTGAACTCACCCATGAACTACGCGGGTTTCTAGCTCAACTGGGGTCAGCCGGTACCCCTGAATCGCAGGGCTTTTTCACAATTTCCCCTCAAACTGCAGCCAAAACGATGAGGCGATTCCGGCTGCCGGATCCCCACATGTACATTTTACAGATGGTGGCTGCGGCCTCGGTGGGCCGGGCTCAGCACCTCGCTCTCGAGACAGCCAGGCGTCGATTGACCTACTACTTCGAGGGGATGGAGATTCAGAAGGAGCAACTGCGAGTGCTCGACACCTTTCTCTTTCCCGGGGTTGACGCTCCCGAGCACTTGACCGAGCTGGCGGTAGGAATCGAGGCAGCGCTGAATTTCGCCGAGGAAGTTCAGGTGGAGTCCTTCACTGCCCAAAACGGGTTTCGACTGGTCATCAATCATAAAGCGGTGAGGCTGGAGTCCGCCGACAAGGCCAGAACGGTATTGCCTTTTAGCCGGGTGATCGTAAAAAAGAAGCGGGAGCTCAATCTGTTGCGGGCCTCCAAGCCTCACCCCGAGCTGGACTGGCTGGAAGCTTGCCGCCACGCAACGTTACCGTTGGTCATAGAAGGAAAAAGCTTTCAGACCGATCCCATGCCAGAGGTTCCAGCGGAGACGATTCTATGGTTAAAGATCGTAAGAGAAGGTGATCCTCTGAAGATCGCTCAGCCTTCGGTGCGCTCCAAAGCCTTGTCTGCCGCACTCACCGTGGAGCACCCAGAGGTTTTTGGATACCTGGCCCTGATGAGCCGAGAAGAGGCTCACCAAAACGGATTACTGTTCGTGCATCGGGGGTTGGTGATTCACCGCCCTCTTACCGACCTTGGAATGCCGGTGGTTTGTGGGCTGTTGCACTGCGATTCTCTGAAAAAGGATATCTCCCACACCAATTTTGTGGAGGATCAACGCTTTGGGGAGATTCAATCCTTCTTACAGGGTTTGGCGAGAGAGTTGGTGGTGCAGTTTTGCAGAAGCATTCCCGCTCATCGAGAGCACTGGAAAAAGCTCTGGGCTTCGGTCTGCAGTTTGCTCGAAGGCGGCGAACTGGAACCGGCTCAGGAGCAAGTCCTGCGAGAGTGGGCCGATCACGTGCACCGGGCAGGGGAAGACCAGAGCCCGTTCTCCTCGCTTCAGAAGGCCCGCTTCCTAGAGAAAGAGGGGCAAGCCGACCAGGCCGAAGGGCTACGCTGGAAGCTTTTTCACCGGGTGAAGAAAGAGGCGTTGCTCTGTTTCGAGGCGGGTTTATTCAAGAGCCTTCGGGAGCGTTTGGAGGTTCTCACGGAGGTGGCAAAAGATCTCCGGTTGCCGACCACCCCCAATCTAGTTTTGGCCGAGCTCTTTGGGCAGAGCTTGCTCGGTCTAAAGCCTGAGTTAAAGGAGGCTCTCGAGGGCGATGACCCTCTGACTCTGCACCGCCTGGCCCTGCTCCGCCGCTGGCAAGGAGACCTGGCTGGAGCCATCGAGTTCCATCTTCAGGCCCTGGAACACGAGGACGCCGACGTTCTGATTCGTGGCTGGGGCATACGCTACTGTGCTGAGTTGGAGTTTTCGCAGCAGCGGTATAAGCAGGCCGAGGAGCTTTACGGTATGGCCGAGCAAGAGCTGCCAAAGCAACGAGACCTGTGGGAAGAGCGCGCCTACTTCAAACGGTTCCTAGGTCCGGAGCACCGAGCCGAATCATTCTCATACTTGCGCCGGGCCCTGGATGGAGTCGAGGCTGACTCTTTCGTGCATCTGTTGCTGGTGGAGGAGGTCAGAAAGGAAGGGAAGTCGGTCCTGTCTCGCTCGGAGCTTGCCGCCTTACAGACCCGTTCCACCTATCTAAAACTAAAGCAGCTTTTGGAAGAAGGGGAGGGCGCCAAGATCGAAGAGGTACTTAACCGGGGCTTCGACCTCCAGGGCTGGGTCTCCAGAGAAGAGTTTATCGACTCCATACTGGCAGCGGTGGCTCAGGCCGAGCAAGCCTTCAGTCCGACCTATCTCTACACCCGCTACTGTCGTCGTCGCTGCGCTTACCAGTTGCACCGGTTGGGGGCCCGCCAGGAGGCCGAACATCTGCAGTGCCGGGGCCACCTTTTGGAGCACCTGCGTATGATCCTGAAGGGTCTGGAAGAGTTCGGAGTTTAAAGCTCTGGAGAGGAGACAAACCGCTTGGCCTGTACTATAATGAAATTGTGTTGAGCCAAATTTTGTCTGATGCTGGTTTTCTCCCAGAGGCCCTATCCGGGGTTCTGATTCTGCTAGGTTTGGGGCTTTCAGCCCTGATGGCGGGGCTGCTGAACTTCATCAGCGACTCCTCGAGCACCGGCATCGACGAATTGGTAGGCAAGGTCGGGATCAGTATGACGGAACTAAATCCTGAAGGACAAATACGTTTGAAAGGAGAGATTTGGCAGGCCGCATGCACAGGAAAGGACCCGACCGCCGTCCCCGTGGGTAGGCCCGTAAAAGTGATTGCTTATCTTGGATTGCTCCTCATCGTGGAGCCGGCGGCTCGCGGGGAGGGCGAATGACCGAAAGGAAAACATCCCATGGACTTTATCTTGAACAACAGTATGGAGATCCTGTTTCTTGGAATACTAGTCTCTGTCGTCTTGATGGTGGCCTCCCCGCAGCTGATGCGGATATGCAAGGAGTGGGAGCGAGGGGTTATCTTTCGCTTCGGGAAGTTGAATCGCAGTCGCGGACCGGGCCTAATATTTTTAGTCCCCTTGATCGACAGAATTGTCAAAGTCGATTTGAGAGTGGTCGTCATGGAGGTGACCGCCCAAGAAGTGATTACCAAAGACAATGTGACCATCAAGGTCAATGCGGTTGTGTTTATGCGGGTAGTCGATCCGGAAGCCGCTCTGATTCAAGTGGAAGACTATAGCCACGCCGTAGCCCAATTCTCCCAAAGTTCTTTGAGAAGCATCATCGGTCAATCAGAGCTCGACGAGATCTTAGTTCGTCGAGATGACATCAATCGTAGTTTACAGAGGATCATCGACGAGGCCACCGAGCCTTGGGGTGTGAAGGTCACAGCCGTAGAGATTAAAGATGTCGAACTCCCAACTAGCATGCAGCGCGCCATGGCCCGTCAAGCGGAGGCGGAACGAGAAAAGCGAGCCAAAATTATTCACGCCGACGGCGAATTTGAAGCGGCCCTCAAGCTGTCCCAGGCCGCCGAGCAAATGAGCAACCCATCAGCTATGCAATTGAGGTACTTGCAGACCCTGGTGGAGATCTCGGTGGAGAAATCGTCGACCATCCTTTTTCCCGTACCCATCGACACCCTGAAGACTTTTACTCGAGATCTGACCTCTCATGTAAAAACCAACGGAGAGCAAGCGTTCGCTGTTCGAGGTCGCGAGCCCGCTATCCAGGAGTAGGCCGTTGGCGATCAAACGAAGTGTGTCTGTCGGTCAAGGTCTCATCACAAGAGACATGTCTCTGAGGTCACCGTGGCGGGGACTGCATCGGTCGAACTTTGATTTCCCCTGGCCAAAAATAGACGAACCCGGCGCGAGGCCCACGCTCTTTGTTGCCACCCCCTGCGACTGAGACAAAACTCCCGGAAGGAGCCGGAAAAGAAGGAGCCTTTGCCTGAATGTCTCAACTTTTCGGGATGAGCACAGCAACAGCGGAAACAGTTAAAGAACAGCGCCCCCAGGATGTCATGAAAAAGGTCGTCGCACTCTGTAAGCGACGCGGTTTCATTTTTCAAAGCTCCGACATTTACGGCGGCCTGAAGAGCGCTTACGACTACGGGCCCCTCGGAGTGGAACTCAAGCGAAACGTGATGGCCGAGTGGTGGCAGGACATGGTACACCAGCGGGAGGACGTGTTCGGCATCGATGCCTCCATCATCATGAAGCCGGACGTCTGGGTGGCCTCGGGTCACGCCGGAGGCTTCGCCGACCCGTTGGTGGATTGCCACATCTCCAAAGAACGTTTCCGCGCCGACAAAGCGCCCAAGCGCAAGGTGGGTGACGAACTCCCCATCGCCTGCGCCGACAAAGGCCAGGCCAAGCAGTACCAGGATGCCATTCACGAGCGTTTTGGAGTCGAACTCATTCGAAAAGGCAAGGACCTGCACGGTCTGAAGGTGATCGAGGCGGGCACCATCGGCTTTTTTCCCGAGGGCGCCGAGAGCCCCACCCACACCTTCCCTTTCCGGGGCTACGTCTCGCCCTGCATCGGCAGCCCGTTCTTGAGTGAAGAGCGCCAGTTCAACCTCATGTTTCGAACCGCGCTGGGGGCCATCGACCCCACCGCGGAAGCATCCGCGGTCTTGGCTGACCTGGTCCAGGCCGATGATCTGCTGGAAGCGGTTAAAGAAAAGTTTGCCAGAGATATCAAGAACTTTCGAAAGTGGAAAGAGAAGGGCTCTCCTGCCCCCGAGCCGAGCGCTTCGGTGATCCCCCGGACCCTGGAGAAGATCGAAGAAGAAAAGGTGCCCGACGCCGACCTTCGCCGGACTTTGATTCAGGCAGTGCTGGAGCACGTCTCCAAGCCCGCCATGTGCTACCTGCGGCCGGAAACCGCTCAGGCCATGTTCGTGCAGTTCAAAAACGTGTTGGACTCCACCAGTGCCAAAATTCCGTTTGGTATCGCCCAGCAGGGCAAGAGCTTCCGTAACGAAGTGACCGTAGAGCACTTCATCTTTCGCTCGGTGGAGTTTGAGCAGATGGAGATGGAGTTCTTCTGTGAGCCCGGTACCCAGGCCCACTGGATGAACTATTGGAAAGACGAGCGGATGCGCTGGTGGCAGCAGTACGCCAACTACCCCGATCACTTTCGCTTTCGAACTCACGACGAAGACGAGTTGGCGCACTACGCCGATGGCTGCTTCGACGTGGAGTACCTCTACCCGTGGGGCTGGGACGAACTTGAGGGGATCGCTTCGCGCACCGATCACGACCTGCACGAGCACGAAGAGCACAGCGGAACCAAGCTGCGCTACGTGGATCCCGAGAAAGAGGACCCGAAGACCGGGGAGAAACCCTGGAGCTACCGGCCTTACGTCATCGAGCCCGCGGCCGGGTTGACCCGGGGCGTGCTGGTCTACCTGTTGGACGCCTACCACGAAGAAGAGCGTCGCACCGCCAAGGGCGACACTGAAGTCCGCACCGTTTTGAAACTTCACCCTCGGCTGGCACCGATCAAGTGCGCGGTCTTGCCTCTGGTGAAGAACAAGCCTGAATTCCCCGAGAAGGCTCGGGAGGTGATCAAGGCTATGCTGGCCGCCGGAGTACCCGCCAAGTATGACGATAAGGGAGCCATCGGTCGGCGCTACGCCAAGCACGACGAGATCGGCACACCCTTTTGCATCACCATCGACGGCCAGACCTTAGAAGACGGCACCGTCACCATTCGTTACCGCGACACCACCGAGCAGGAGCGGATCGCGGTACAAGACGCGGTGAAAGAAGTGCAGGCCCTGCTGAGCAAGCTCTAGTGAAAGCACTGCTTCTGGCCTCACTGGTTCTGCTGGCGGCTCTACCCACGGCCGCCGAGCTATGGCCTCGCCGAGACCAGGAGAAGGTTCAAGAACTCAAAGAGCGGCAGGATGACTGGCGCAACGGTGCGGTGGTCTACCAGGTTTTCGTGGATCGGTTCGCCCCTTCCCGCGATCTGGAGGCCAAGCGCGGCCTCTATGAACCACCGCGTCGGCTGCGAGCATGGAGCGAGTTGCCGAAGAGTGGGGTGGAGTTGAAAGAACACCGGATCTGGAGCCACGAAGTGGATTATTGGGGTGGGGACCTGGACTCGTTGCACTCCAAACTCGACTACCTGGAAGGCCTGGGAGTGGACGTGGTCTACCTGAACCCCATCTTCGAGAGCCTCTCCAACCATAAGTACGATGCCTCCGATTATCACCAGGTCGATCGGGTCTACGGTGACCGAGCCGAGTTGAAGACGCTGGCCGACGCCCTGCACACCCGGGGCATGCGCCTGATCCTGGACGGAGTCTTCAACCACATGGGCAGGCGTAGCCCGCTTTTTCAGGCAGCTTTAAAGGACCCCGAGGCTCCGGAGCGGGAGTTTTTTCAATGGAGCAACGGCGAAGCGGTCGGCTGGGCCGACGTGGAGAACCTCCCGGAACTCAACCTTGAGAACAAGAAGGTGCGAGACTTTATCTACGGTTCTCCTGACTCGGTGGTTCAGTCCTACCTCAAACAGGAGGGCATCGACGGCTGGAGACTGGACGTGGCTTTTGATCTGGGGTTTCGCTATCTGGAAGAGTTGACGGCGGCCGCTCATCAGGCCAAGCCCGGCTGTGCCATCATCGGAGAGATCTGGAGCTATCCCGAAGATTGGCATCCGGCCGTCGACGGGGTGATGAATATGCACGGGAGGCTGCTTTTGCTGGGTTACCTGCAGGGGAGCCTGAGCGGCCCTCTGGCCAGTTCCACCTGGCAGACCATGGTGGACGACGCCGGTTATGACCACCTCTTAAAAGCCTGGTTGGTGCTGGACAATCATGACACCCCCCGACTCAACCACATCCTGCCCGAGCCGTGGCAAGTGGAGATGGCCCGGGTGCTGCAGTTTACCCTGCCCGGCTCGGTCAACCTTTACTACGGCAGCGAACTCGGTATGGAGGGGGGAGAGGACCCGGAAAACCGCGCCCCCATGCGCTGGGATCTGGTCAATGACGACAACCCCACTCTGTCCTTTCACCGACGCTTGTTGAAGATCCGCCGAGAAAACCCCGCCCTCCGCTACGGTGATTTTCGCCGTCTTCACACAGCCCAAGCTTTCGGCTTTCTCCGCAAGACGATCTCCGCGCGAGAAACGGTGATCGTCCTGGCCAACGCCACCGAGAATTCTGTAACCGAACTTCTGCAGCTTCCCGACGGCAAACTCCAGGACCTGACCCCGGTGAAAGACCTGCTGGGGAGCGAGGTGGAGAGTCGAATCCGCGCAGGCACCCTGGAGATAACCCTCCAGCCTCGGCAGACCGTGGTCCTGGTGCCCGTGGTCGCCCCGAACCGGCCCGGCGGCTACGACCGTTACGATCGAATTCCCTGATTGACCGGACGTTAACTTGAATTTCAGGGTTGGATAAGCCCGCTTGCTTACTATGGGAGATAAGAAAATATCTCCCCTGGAGTGCTTATCTATGTTGATCTCAAACCGTCTCCCCCATATCGGAGCAACAGCACCGGCTTCCGCCAGGTCTTTGCCTTCGGCTTCCAGCGGGGCTACGCCGATCAACCTCCAGGACCAATTCGCCCGGAGCAACTCCAACCACGCAGGTTCGATTCCGCTGCTGTCGTTGCGCGCCCCCGAGAAAACGGAGCCGGCGACCCTGAAAGCCGCCGTGGAGAGCGGGGTGCCCAACCCCATGCCGGCCCCTGCCGACCCCAAGCTTCGGGACTGGCGTGACGACACCATCTACTTCGTCATGACCGACCGCTTTAAAGATGCCGATCCCAGCAACAACCACGGCGCCGACAAGTCCGACATTCACGCCTGGCACGGAGGCGATTTCCAGGGTCTCATCGACAAGGCCGACTACATCCGGGGGACCGGCGCCACCGCCTTGTGGATCACCCCGCCCATGGACAGCCAGCAGCGGTTCGTGGATACCGAAGGGTATCACGGGTACTGGCCGGTGGATTATTACAAGGTTGACGAGCATCTGGGCGATATGGAGAAATTCAAAGAACTGGTCGACGTCTACCACGACAAAGGTATGAAGGTCATCGTGGACATCCCTCTCAACCACGTGGCCTGGGAACACCCCCTTTGGACGGACCCCAACAAAGCTAGCCTTTTCCATCACAATGGCGATGTGACCGACTGGGACAACGACTGGCAACAGGAGAACTGCAGTATCTTCGGGCTGCCGGATTGGGCCCAGGAAAACCCGGAAACCGAGAAATACCTCATGGAAGTGGGGGAGTTCTGGGCCAAGACCGGGATCGACGGCTTTCGCCTGGACGCCGTGCGCAGCGTGCCCAAGTGGTTTTGGGAGAAGTTTAATAATCGCATGCATGAAGTGGCCGGTGACGACTTTCTTCTGCTGGGCGAGTACTACCACGGTGATGCCGCCCGGCTGGCGCCCTATCAGAGCGACACCGACATGGACTCCCTGGTGGATTACCCCATGTATTACCGCATCAAGGAGACCTTCGCCAAGGGCGGCAGTATGCGAGAAGTCGCCAACGGCATGTCCTGGACCAACAATACGTACAAAGACCCGGAACTGATGGGCATCTTCGCCGACAATCATGATACCCAGAGGTTTCTGACCGAAGCCGGAGACGACAAAGACCGCTTGAAAATGGCCCTGGCCTTCGTCATGACCACCAACCGCATTCCCACCATCTATTACGGCAGCGAACAGAGCTTCACCAGCGATAAGACCGGGTGGGCCGAAACCAGCCGCAAAGACATGGTCTTTGATAAAGACCCCGAGATGCACGGCTTCTTCCAGAAATTGGGGGCCATCCGCAACGATCTTGAACCCCTCCGGCGTGGGGAGTTACTGGAGATGTGGCAGGACGACCAGGTTTACGCCTTTGATCGAAAGTCCGAGCACGGAGAGGCGATCGTGGTCTTCAACAACGCCGAAACCGAACAGCACCGCGCCATGCCTCTCAGGGCCGAGAGTAAACTCCAGGACGGCACGGTCCTCAAAGACCTCCTCTCGGAGCGTACCGTGACCGTAAAGGACGGGCGCATCGAGCAGAACCTACCAGCTAAATCCGCCGGGATCTTCGTGCCCCTGCCGGAATCAAAGGCGACAGTCGCATAATTGAGTACCGTCCGACGGTCTCGAGTTTCTCCACGCATACGTGCAGATTCGATGGGAGGGATACCCAAAAAGACGGCGCTCGCACACAGATAGTAATGAAGCGGAGGCTTCAGCCACGACGGTTCACTGTTTGTATAGATGGTCCAAGGATCGCCGGTTTTTATTAAACCAAGGGTTCGGTCGATAGTGAGAAACTCGTCGTACTGAAATATTCCAGGCGAGCTTAAATTCGTTCCATACAACCAGAGGTGCGTTAAGGCGATGAGGGCGCTGAGAACGATAGCCGTCCAACGATGTCTAGAGTTCACTTCGTACAAATAGATAAAGACCGTTTCCTTCCCTTTAAGAGAAGGGTCCTTCAGTTAATCTACCAAAATTTATCAGATGGAAAACCGCCGTATCTTCGCTCGTCGGGAGTGCCACCTGCTGGCTTATTTTAGTGTGGGTTTCGACAGTTGTCTCGGTGAGATTCGAAATATAAGCCTGGGAGGGCTACTGGCCCGGGTGAATCAGGACCTTTTTCAGATTGGCCAGGTCGTGACCCTGACGCCCCAAGATGAAGAGTCCCTGGAGTATGAAGTGTGCTGGGTGGAACCGGCAGGGGGTGGATTTGAGACGGGGCTGCGCTACCCCAGTTCGGTCGCGGGGTTTTGGAACAGTTGGGCGGCCGATCTTCTGGCTGGGGTCAGGCCCACTCACTCGGAGGTCCTGGAACGGCGCACTCAGGTGAGGCTGGATTGCCTGTTGGAAGGGAAGGTCCAGATCGGTGAGCGAAGCCTGATCGTGGATATTCTCGACATCGGTGGAGGGGGTGCTCTGGTGGAGTTGGACACGAGCATCGATACCGATGCTCCTTTCGAACTAACCATTGAGACCCCGGTGAGGGTGGGAAAAATACCCTGCAAGATCGCTCGAGCCTGGGGGGGCGATCCGGCCCTCTACGGGTTGGAGTTTTTGGAACTGAAGCACCGCCATCATCTCGCTCTGGTGAGACTGCTGGATATTCTCTATCGAGATGTTTCCTGATGCTGGTTTTATACTTTTGTACCTGCTATAATCGATCTTGTGCCCAAATCGATCTCTGCGACCGATCTGTCTGCGTATTTAATAACTCGTTTTGATAACCTCGTATTACTCCGCGAAGAGGTAGGCTACACGCTTTGGCGGGCCCGCCTGGGAGAGCGAGAGGTGGCCGTTCACTGCATCCCCGAATGGAGTTTGCGTGAAGCTGAGAGGAGCACTCCCGAGGAGCGATTTCAGCACCTGCTGGAAGCAGACTTGAAGGGTTTTCCAGGGCTCCTGGAGTTTTCGGTGGAGGCCGCTCATCAGATTTTTCTTCAGGTCTGGACCGACTACGTCCCCTGGGAGGATGCGGTTCTAACCAGAGAGACCGCTCTGTCTCTGGGGGTGGAGCTTTGTGACCTGCTGGCGGAGCTACACTCCCGGGGGATCGTGCACGGCGACTTGAGTGCCCTTCAGTTCGGCACGACACCGGAGGGGGCGTTTTGCATGTTACCTTGCTTCAAGCCCCCGGAGGAAGGTCTGACCCCGGAGGGAGAACTGCACATCGCCCTGGGGGTGATGCAGAAATTTCTTAACCCGGAGGAGTTTACGCGCCTCTCCTCCTTGAGTTCGGGTCGCGAGATCGCGCGGCAACTGGGTCGGTTCCTGGGAAGCGTGAGGCCAGAACAGACTGAGCCTGAGATGGTGGGCCGAGATGACGCGCTCAAGCAACTGAATGAAGCCTTCCAGCGGGGTGATATGATCGCCGTGGAGGCGCCTTCCGGGGGTGGGAAGTCGAGACTCCTGAGCGAGTGGAGTCGGAATCTGAACGCCCGGGTCCTGCGGGGGAAGGCATCACGAGAGGTGGCCCCCAGTCCTTTCCGTCTGTTTCAGTTCGCTTTCTCCACGCTGGAGCGGGAGTTGTCGGAAAGGCCGGACTGGGCCCAGCACCTGCGCTGGTTGATCGGAGAGGGTAATTTACGAGAGGCACTGGGTAAGCAGAGCCACACCCAGCGCAGCAGCATGGTCTGGATCGCGGGCCTTCTGGAAGCCTCCCACGACGACCGACCCACGGTCCTCATTTTGGAGGATGTCCACTGGGCCGATGAGTTTACTATGGAGTTCGCCCGGTTTTGGGGGAGTGAGCCCCGCCGGGCCCTTCTCGTGCTCAGTTGTCGGGCCAATGAACTCTCGGCTGAGCACCGCTACTTCAGTCTGGGGTGCACCCGGGTGCCGCTACCGCCGTTGTCCGAGGAGCAGGCGCGTCGGGTTCTTCGATCGATACAGCCCGGCGCTAGCCAGGTTCAGATCGAAAGCAGCGTCAAGAGGGCCGGAGGAAATCCCTTTCTGCTCTCTCAACTGTTTCGCTCCGGGACCGTCGAAGGTGATCTGTACCGGCTACGAGTCAGTTCGATGAAGGAAAGCACTCGTCGTACCCTAGCCGTTGCCTCGGTTCTGGGAGACCTCGTTCAGGAGACTGAGGTCGCCCAGTGCATGCAAACGGTTCCGACCTTCCAGGAAGCTGTGGAACAAGGGGTCTTGGAACGCTCGGGCACTAGTTACCGGTTTACCCACGACCGCTTCCGGGAGGCCTGTTTGAGTGAACTCCCCCCGGGGGAGTGGGCCGCCGTGCACCGGCGAGCGGCCGAGCACTTTTCCGCTCAGCCGGACCGTGAGGACTATCAGGTCGCGTACCACTACCACATGGCCGGTGAGCCGGAACGGGGAGCTGATTTCGCTCTGGAGGCGGCCCGAAGGGCTCGGCGAGAGCACGACCTGAATACCGGGATCTTCTATTTTCAGGTCGCCCTAGCGGGTCTGAGCGAGGATGACTCCCGGTGGGGTGAGGTGCTGTTCGAACTGGGCGACGGGTTCCGGTTGGTAGGACGTTATCGGGAGAGCGAGGAGCACTTCCTGGAGGCCCTGAAGCGCCTCGGTACTCCCTTTAAGAACGCCGAGATCTTATACGCTCTGGGTGACGTCTATTTTAAGCAAGACAAGCTGGAGGATGCCCGGCGAGTTCTGGTGGAAGCGCTGGCGATTCTGGGGGAAAACCAGCCTCGCTGGCTCCCCGCTTCGTTTGTGAGTCAAGCCCTCGCACTGGTACTCCAGTCCGGGGGGCGGGGAGAGGAGCACTCCCGGGAAAAGGATTTGCTGACAGCCCGTCTTTACAACCGCCTGGCCTACGTGGGCTGGTTTCTGGAGGGACCGATCCCCTCCATTCGGGCACACCTTCGTGAGTTGAATATCGCCAGAAAGCACGGAGACAGCATGGAACTGGCGAGGGCCCAGGCCAATCACGCCATGGCCATGAGTGCCATCCCGGTCTGGTCCAGAGCGTTGGAGTTTGGGAAGCGTGCTCGAGAGACGGCGGGCCGGATCGGGGACCCCTGGTGTGAAGGAGCGGTGGGGCATTTCTATGGCGCGGCCCTGTTGGGAGCCTGCCGGCTGCGACAGGCCCGGGAAGTTCTTCTGGAAGCGCGAGAAAAGATTCGCCAAACTGGTGACCGCTGGGAAGAGAACGGGATCTGTTACCACCTGGCTCTGGTCTACTATCGCCTGGGAGCCCTGGAAAAGGCCGCTGAACTGGCCCGGCAGACCCAGCGGGTGGGGGTGGAGATCGCTGACCGCCTGGCCGCCGGTGACAACCTTAATACTCTGGCCAGGGCCCGAAATGGAGAATTCCCCAAAGAACTTCTGGAGCAAGAAAAGCGCCATCAGAGTCACGATGTCCAGCGTGCCTGCGAAATACTCTGTGCCGAGGCCATCGGTAAAATTCGTGGCCGCGACTACTCCCGGGCGGTGGAACTCCTGGCCGAGGCTCAGGCCAGGTATCAGGCCAAGGGGGTGCGGAACCTGTATGCGGCTTCGATCCCCTGCTGGTTGGCCACGGCTGCACGATTAGAAATGCAAGAGGCGCCCAGCGGGGCTCGCGAGCCTCTTTTGTCCAGGTTAAACGCGATTCTAGAGGAAGCGCTCAAGCAAGCCCGGCGCTATCGGACCAATCTGCCCCATGCTCTGCGAGAGGGTGCGCTGGTGGCCATTCTTCAGGGCCGATTTCCAGTCGCTCAAAATTATCTACAGGAGAGCATCGAGTTTGCCCGGGCCCACGGAATGGATCACGAATGGAAGCTGTCCTGTCAGGTCTGGAGGCACTTCGGGTGGGGGCTCGGGGTGACCGAGTTTGAGGCCCCGGCATTGCACGGGTCCGATTACTTCTGGCTGCTGGGTTTGCCAACCCAGGAAGGCGAGGATGAAAGGGGCTGGAACTCCTTGCTGGCCGCTGCCACCAGGGTGAGTCAGTGCCTTTCTGCTCCCACCGTGCTGCATCAGCTCTATCACGGCTGCCGGCGAGTTTTGAATCCGGCCAACCAGTGCAGCATAGTCCAGATCGGAAAAAATGGGGAAGCAACCGAGCTTGTCGGGGATCTTGAGGGAAGAGTTCCGGGGAATCTGGCAGGTTGGGACGAGCGTGTCATTCCCGGCTTCGACGGACGCGCTCGAATCCTGGTTTGCGAGCAACATCGTTGCTTGTCTAAGCACGAGAAACTGTTCTTAGATTTTCTCATTACCGTGGCCGGCACAGTGGTGGATAGGGCCAGGCGAACCATCTCCACGACGGTCCTTTCCCGAGATCTCCAGCGCTCCACCGACCAACTTCACGAAGAGGCTGTACGCCTACTCAAGGCCAAAGAGCAGCTGTTGCTGGGAGAGCGGCTCGCGCTCACTGGCAGGCTGGCGGCCGGACTGGTGCACGACCTGCGCAACCTGGTCTCCGGTGTCAACGGTAGCGTGGAGGCGCTGGCCCTCGACAACAGTACTGCCCTGCGCGAGCTCCACACCATTTTGGATGCCGGGAGGAAATCCAATCAGTTGTTGGACCGTTTGAGCGGAGTCTGCAAAGGGGAGGTTCTGGGGGTTCAATCGGTTTCACTGCGAGAGAGAATTTCCGAAACGGCACCTCTCTTGCGGAGTTTGTGCGGCCCCCTTATCGAACTTCAATTTCAGTTGTCGGAAGTACCGGTGGTAGAGATGGATCCACTGCTCCTGGACCGGATCCTGTTAAACCTGGTCATGAACGCTCGTGATGCGGTCGGCTCGGTGGGGGAAGTGGTTGTTCGGACCCAGGAACACCGTCTTTTCGACGTATTGGAGGGTTTCCCTCAGAAGATCTCCCCGGGTTTGTACACGGTGCTGGAAGTTCAAGACGACGGACCGGGAATTCCGGTCGAGGTCCTCCCCCGTATCTTCGATCTTCATTTCACCACCAAAACCACCGGTGTTGGGGTCGGACTGGCTACGGTCCGGGAGTTGGTCGAAGAGAGCAGAGCTCAGATCACAGTGGAAAGCAGAGAGAGCGGTACTCGATTTAAGGTGTTCTTCCCAGGTCGTTGATGAACAATTCTCGCCGGTGAGCTTCGGCCACTGCCTCGGTTCGATTCTCCACTCCCAGTTTATCGAAGACCACCCGGAGGCGAGCCTTTATCGTGCTCAGCGATACGCCGAAACGCTGGGCTATCTGGTTGTTGGTCTTCCCTGCAGCGAGTAGCTTTAGAAGCTCCAGTTCATTATCGTTTGGAATATTGCCATTCGGCAAGTTCAATTCTCGTTCACTTATGCCGGCCGGAGGGCATAGGTGAAGCGCCTCGATAATCTCTGGTTCCAGAAACTGTTGTTTTTGATGGATCTTTTGCACCGCTTCCAAGAGTCGCTCTTCCGGAGCCGATTTACGAAGAAATCCTCGGGCTCCGGAGTCCAGGGCTACTCTTGCCACCTGAGCGTCATCATGCATAGTGAGAATCAGGACGGCGGTTTCGGGGCTGGACTTCACAATCCGGCGGAGCAACCACAGCCCGCTATGATCCGGCAATCCCAGATCGATGATGGCAACGTCGGGTTTGAGCTGGTCTATTCGATAGAGGCCGTCCTCGGCGTTGCTTCCCACGCCGACAACTTCAAACTCTTGGCAAGACTCGAGCGTACGTTTGAGGCCCTGTTGAACCAAACAGTGATCTTCGACCAGGACTATCGATATCAAGCCATTCACCCCTTCCTTACAACGAAAAATAAGCCCGGCGTTTTTAAGCCGGGCTCCCTCCCCCCGAGGGGGCGATGTAACACTTATGAGGCAACCATACCAGAAAGGTTTCAACAAAATAATGACCATGTGGCCAGTTTGGCTCGCCCAATTTAGGAAGGGTTGATCGGTACATCGTCATCGGCACGGGAATGTTCACTTCATTTTGCGGAATCGAGCGCTCGATTTAGCCTGGCCATTCCTTCCTTAATGGTTTCAGGATCGCTATTGGAAAAGTTGAGTCTGAGCGTATTCTTTTTCGGATGCTCGGGGAAAAACGGAGCCCCAGGTACGAATGCGATCTTTTGTTCCAGGGCCTTCTGCCAGATCCGATCGGCATCCATCCCTTCAGGCAGGGTGACCCAGAGAAACATCCCGCCCTCCGGGACTCCTACCTGAGTCCCTTTAGGAAAGGTGTGCTTCACTTCCTTGACCATAACGTCGCGTCGCTCCTTATAGACCTCGGCTACTTTTCGAGCCTGGTCCTTAAGAAAGCCGAGTTTGGCCAATTCGTAGCAGACCATCTGGTTCAGGGTGGGGGTGTGGAGATCGGCGGCCTGCTTGGCCTGCACCAGCCTGGTCAGCAACTCTGGATGGGCGACCACCGCTCCTACCCTCAATCCCGGTGCCAGGACCTTGGAGAAGGTGCTTAGATAGACCACCTGGCCTCGGTACACATCTTCGTTTCGAGTGGCCGCATCGATCTCGATCAGGCGAGGAAGGAATTTGCCTTCGAATCGGATCTCCCGGTAGGGGTCGTCTTCGATGAGACAGACGCGCTCCTTTTGACACCAGGCCATCAGAGCTTCCCTCCGCTTGAGGGGCAAGGTGGCGCCGGTGGGGTTTTGAAAGTTTGGGATCGAATAGAGCAACTTGGGCTTCTTTAGGAGATTGTTCTCCAGGTAATCAGGATTGATCCCCGACATATCGGAGGGGATGCCCAAAAAGCTTGCCCCATAGACCCGCCAGGCTTGGAGCGCGGCCAGATAGGTGGGAGTTTCCACCGCCACCGGGTCGTCCTTGTTGATCAAGACCCGACCCAAAAGGTCCAGAGCTTGTTGGGAACCGGTTGTGATCAAAACGTTTTCGACCGTGGCCGGCACTCCCACCGCCCGCATATAGTCGGCTACCCACTGGCGCAGCGGTCGATACCCTTCGGTGGCGCTGTACTGCAAGGCCTGCGGCCCCATTTCCCGCATGACCTTGTCGATCGTCTCCGCTACCTCTTTCACGGGGAAAAGCTCGGGAGCCGGAAACCCTCCCGCGAAAGAGATGAAGTCGGGTTGCTCGGTGACTTTCAATAGCTCTCTAATGGCCGAACTTTTGATCCGGTGTCCGCGGGTAGAAAATAGGTCCTCCCAGGGTAATACAGACTCTCCGACAACTTCCATGGTAAGTTCCTCTCCGACAATGGGGTGTCTTAAGCCTATCACGCTACCGGTCTCGGGCACAGGTACAATAGTCATCGACGGACCATGACAATTAAGATTGTTCCGGGTCTCCCTGGAAGACTAGACATATTTACTAATTTCGGTCATCATGGCGGCATGAAGCTAGATCTGGCCAGGGACGACTCGATCCCGCTCTACATGCAGATCGTGCACCGGGTCAGCCATCTCATTGAAAGGGGGGTCCTGACTCCCGGCACCCGACTCCCCACAGTGAGACGAATGGCCCAAGAGCAAGGGTTGGGAAGGATGACGGTGCAGACTGCTTATGCGGAGTTACAGGCTCAGGGCTGGATCGAGTCGGTCGTGGGGCGGGGCACCTTCGTGGCCGAACGACCGCAAGCCCAGGCTCTCCCCCAGGCCATCTCACCGCGGGTGGAAGTTCCTGGCTCTTTGGCTGCGCTGCTGGAGACTCAGGCTCCCATGGCTCGTCTGGTCCTGGGGCAGGCAGCCCCGGCCGAGGAGACCTTTCCGGTCAAGAACTTCAAGGCGTGTTTGAACGCGGCCCTGAGTAAGGTCAGTCATCTGGCCTACGGATCGGTGTTGGGCGAGGAGAGCCTGCGGGCGCGAATGAGCCGCCTTCTTATCACCCGTGGATTGGCGGTACCCCCGGAGTCCGTGGTGATCTCTTCGGGGGCTCAGCAGGCCATCGAACTTGCTATCCGCACCCTGACCACTCCGGACCAGTCGGTGGCGGTGGAAGCACCGGTGTATCCAGGGGTGCTGGAAGTGCTGGCTTCCCGTCGTCAGCGGATCCTGGAGGTGCCGGTGGAAGAGCAGGGCTTGTCTCTGGTGCAACTGGAAAAGCTCATGCTCAGAGACCGGCCGGCGCTTCTTTATACCGTTCCTACCTTCCAGAACCCCACCGGCACGGTCACCAGTCTGGAGCACCGCAAAGCCCTTTTGAGGATGGCCGAGGAGTACGATTTCTACATCCTCGAAGACGACGTGTACGGTCACCTGGCTTTCGACGAGCCGGCGCCGCCGTGCTTGAAATCCCTGGATGAAAGCGGGCGGGTCATCTACCTGACCAGCTTTTCCAAGACCTTGATGCCCGCCCTGCGCCTGGGGGCAGTGGTGGCCTCACCGAGGCAGTTGGCGGCGTTTACTCAAAAGAAGCAGACGGCCGACCTGGTGTCTTCGAGTCTGATGCAAGCGGCCTTAGCGGAATTCTTGCGCCGGGGATACTACGACCTGCATCTGCAACGGGTCAAGGAGTTGTACCGAGAGCGCCGAGACTCGGCCTGCCAGACGGTGGATGATGTGCTCCCCGAAGTACGCTACTGGGTGCCTCGGGGGGGCCTGTCGATGTGGCTGCAGCTCCCGGCTGAATCTGATGAAGCCGCTCTCTTTCTGCAAGCCAGGAAGCGAGGCCTGGTGGTAGCTCGGGGGGAGCCTTTCTTTGCCCGACCCCAGCCCCGAGGCTTTTTGAGGCTATCCTTTGCCGCTGTCTCTCGGCCTAAATTCCGGCAGGCCGCCAATACCCTGGCAGAACTCTTAAAAGAGCAGCGACGAGCCTTGCATCGGGGACTTAGCTCAAACTAAAAAGCGACCTCGGGGGTCGCTTTTTTTGATGAATGGCCTTCTGGTTTAGTCCGCGTAGGGGAGTAGTGCCAAAAAGCGTGCTCTCTTGACTGCGTTGGCCAACATTCGTTGATACTTGGCCTTGGTTCCGGTGATGCGACGAGGCAGAATTTTTCCGCGATCAGTCACGAACTTCCTCAGAAGACCAAGGTCCTTGTAATCGATCGAGGTGATCTTATTGGCCGAGAAATAACAAGATTTTCTTCGGGGCCGGCGTCCGCCGCGCTTTGCTTTGTAATCCATGAGTCCTCAGGGTCCTTCTCAATTTTGCGTAGCCCTAGTTCTAACGTCTTGGAGGGGGTTTTGTCAAGAGTGTAGGACAGTGATCAGGAGTTCTCCCGAGGTAAAATCGAGAAAGGCGCTTGGATCCAGGGCCCTGTTGGCCAAGCCCAGGGTCTGGGAGCGGCTCAGTCGGGCTTTTTCCAGAGGGTACTCCATTCCCCTGAGGGTTAGCTCCTCCACCACTTCCGAGAGGGCCGCCAGACTCACCCTCTGGCCGGGAGCCTGGATCCTCACTCTCCCCCGGGCTAGATAGATCTGGGATTGCGCGGTGAGCAGTCGGGCCCACATGCCGTGATCTGCGCAGAGCGATAGGGGAGAGAGCAGATTGGCAACGCAATGGTCCCAGGCCCCTCCCAGGGCACCCACCAGGGTCACCCGCGTGGCGCCCGCTCGGTGAGCTTCCTCGATGGCGATCTCGAGGTCGCTCTGGGCCTTGTTCGAGGGAAATTGCCGGACTCTAACTCCAGCGCTGCGAGCCTTCTCCACTTCAACCTCAGTGAGGGTGTCGAAGTCCCCCACCAGGACATCACAGCTCAGTCCGAGGGCTGGTAACAGACGAAAACCGCCGTCGGCAGCCAGGACCAGATCGACTCTACCCAGATGGAGGGCTGTCCGGTCAGGGGCTTCCTCGACCCCTCCGGCCGCGATCACGGCGTGGCGATCCTCGCGAGAAAAGAGATGAGACCCTGTCAGGGTCTCATCTCTCATGGGAACGACGCAGAACACTAGTGCTTCTAGGGCTCAAGCATGTGAGGGTATTCCGCCGATAGCGGAGTGGAGAATGACTCCTTGATGGTGCGGGGAGATAACCAGCGCAGCAGATTTAGCAGACTACCGGCTTTGTCGTTGGTGCCCGAGGCTCGGGCTCCCCCAAACGGTTGGCGACCCACCACCGCACCGGTCGGTTTGTCGTTGATGTAGAAGTTGCCGGCCGCATAGTTCAGGCGGTCGGTGGCGGTAAGGATGGCCTGGCGATCCCGGGCCCAAATGGCGCCGGTGAGGCCGTAAGGGGAGGTTTGGTCACACAGGTCGAGGGTCTTTTCGTATTCATCGTCCGGGTAGACGTAGACGGTGAGCACCGGCCCGAACAGCTCGACTTCCATGGTTTCGTAGTGGGGGTCGGTGGTCAGCAGGATGGTCGGGGAGATAAAATACCCCGACTCGTCGCTGTGCTCTCCCCCGGCAATGATCTCCACGTCTTTATGGGCCCTGGCCCGCTCGATGGCTCCGGTCACCCGGTCGTAGGCACTCTGGTCGATGACAGCGGCCATGAAGTTGCTGAAATCCGCCACATCGCCGACGTTGAGGGCGTTGGTCTCCTCGATCAACCGATCCTTGATCGCTTTCCACACCGATTCAGGGATGTAAGCCCGAGAGGCGGCCGAGCATTTTTGTCCCTGGTATTCGAAGGACCCGCGAATCAGTCCGGTGACCAGTTCCAACCGGTCGGCACTGGGATGAGCGAAGATAAAATCTTTGCCTCCGGTCTCACCCACGATCCGGGGGTAGCTTCGGTAGCGGCCGACATTTTCGCCCACGGTCTTCCACATACTGTTGAATACGTCGGTGGAACCGGTGAAGTGGAGACCGGCGAAGTCCTGGTGAGCCAGAACCTTCTCGGTGATCTTGGAGCCGGTGCCGGGCACCATATTGATGACCCCGGGAGGGAGTCCGGCCTCTCGGAGCAGCGCCATGATGTAGTGCGCGCTCAGCATGGCGGTACTGGCGGGCTTCCAGACCACGGTGTTGCCCAGCAAGGCGGGCGCGGTGGGTAGATTGCCGGCGATGGCGGTGAAGTTGAAGGGCGTTACCGCGTAGACAAAGCCCTCCAACGGCCGGTAGTCGGTGCGGTTCCACTCGTTGTTGGTGGAGAGAGGTTGCTCGCTGTAAAGATGGTGAGCAAAATAGGCGTTGAACCTCAAAAAGTCGATCAATTCGCAGGCTGAGTCGATCTCAGCCTGTTGCGCGGTCTTGCTCTGTCCGAGCATGGTGGCCGCGTTCATGATGGGGCGCATGTAACCGCTCAGCAGTTGGGCTGCCCTCAGAAAGATGGAGACCCGGTCCTGCCAGGGGGTCCGCGCCCAATCGTGTTTGGCTTCCAGGGCCGCGGCGATGGCCTTGTCCACGGTGGCGTCGTCGGCTTTGTGAAATTTTCCCAGCAGGCGCTGGTGGTTGTGGGGCATACGGATATCGCCCAGGTCACCGGTTTCAATTGCCTCGTCACCGACTCGAATGTGGACTTCGATCTCCCGGCCCGAGAAGTCGGCCAGCGACGATTTTAGAAGTTGCTTTTCAGTACTCCCCGGCGCGTAGTTAAGGACCGGCTCGTTGAGAGGTGGCGGGGGAGTGAAGACTCCGTTCGTCATTCCTGTAAAAGCTTGTGGGGTTGGCATAAGTTCCGATGAACCTCCGGTTCATAAATTATTCATTTTGTGGCAACAGTCTATTCACGATTATGTCATTTGGTGTCAAAAACTGAGGCGTATCGTAAGCCATAACCCCAGAAATTACGGGAGTTTTTAACTTTAGGAGACACTCATGTATCAACTGAACCCGGGCCTTGCTTCGGACCTATCCAGGCGGAACCTTCTGCCAGAAAGGAGACCGCGCGAGAAATTAGAACACCAGGGGGTGGAAAGCCTGGAAGAGAGTGAACTGCTGAGCCTGGTGTTGGGGCGAGGCTGTCACGGAGCTTCAGTCCACGAACTCGCTGACCAATTAAGGGAGCTGATCTTTGCCGACGATGGGACTTCACGGGTCCCTGCCCTCTCGGAGTGTCTGGCCATCAGAGGTCTGGGCAAGGCCAAGGCCACGGCTGTTCTGGCGGGTCTTGAGCTGGGCCGAAGAATGCAGACTTTTCGGGGAAGACCGATTCATGCTCCGGAGGACGCTCTGCCCCATCTGCATTGGTTGGCCCAGGAGACCCGGGAACACTTTCACGCTCTTTATCTGGATACCCGACGCCGTCTGATCTGCTCCAAGACCATCAGCATCGGAACCCTGGAAGCCAGTCTGGTGCACCCCCGCGAAGTCTTTCGTCTGGCTATCGAAAAGAGTGCTTCGGCCATCCTGGTGGCCCACAATCATCCTTCCGGAGACCCGGAACCGTCACCTGAAGATCTGGCCCTGACCAGCCGTCTGGATCGAGCCGCCCACTTGCTCGGTATCCGTTTGATCGACCACCTGATCGTGGCCGATCGGGATTGGGTTAGCCTGAGGCAGCGACAGATGGATGGCAAGTGGGGCCACGAGTTGTTCGCGGCATAAAAAAGCTTGCGGGAGAAAGGCTCTTGTTGGTGGGCGTAAAAAGCATTCACCCATGACCATCGCGGTAGATGCTATGGGGGGGGACGACGCCCCCGCCGAGATCGTGAAAGGTGCCTTTAAGGCCTCCAAGGGCTCTAAGGCTAAGATACTCCTGGTTGGAAACGAGAAGGCCATCAGGAAGCATCTGCCGCCCCTCTACAAGCGCCGAGGTATCGAAATCGTGCACTGTGACGATTTTATCCGCATGGACGAATCGCCGGGGACCAGTTTACGCAAGAGAAATGAGGCTTCCCTGGTGGTGGCCGCGCGCTTGGTAAGAGAGGGTAAAGCCCAGGCCCTGGTATCGGCCGGAAATACCGGGGCGCTTCACCAGATCGCCCTGTTGGAGATCGGCCGGCTCAAGGGCGTCCGGCGCCCCGCCCTGGCCGCTCTTCTGCCCTCGGAAGGGGAGCCGGTGCTGGCCCTGGATCTGGGTGCCAACGCCGACTGCAAGCCGGAGTATCTTCTGCAGTTCGCCTGGATGGGTAGCACCTACTCCCACCGAGTGATGGGGATCAAGAAGCCTCGGGTAGGTCTTCTCAATATCGGAACCGAGGTGAGCAAGGGCAATACGCTGGTTCATCATACCTATGAGTTGCTGGAGCAAGCCGAAGGTTTGAATTTCGTAGGAAACGTGGAGCCCACCGGTATCTTCAAGGGTGAGATCGATGTGGTTGTGTGCGACGGTTTCGTGGGAAACATGATGCTCAAGTCGGCCGAGGCGATCTCCGAGTTTATTCTGAAGCGGATGAAGCAAGCCGCTACCACCAATGCGCGAGCCAAGCTGGGTGGGCTCATGCTTCGTCCTTCTTTGCGCAGCCTCAAGCAAGACATTTCCCACTCCGATCACGGTGGAGCTATCTTGCTCGGCCTCAAGGGGATCGTGATCAAATGTCACGGCCGGGCCGACCGGGCCACGGTCTGCAATGGAATCAAGGCAGCCGAGCAGGCCCTGGAGAGTGACGTGTTGGGAAGGATCGGGGAAAGTATCAGCCCCTCCAGCGTGGAGGCTTGAAGTGTTGTCCGGCGAGGGTCGACAGTTTTTGACCGAGTTGCGGGAGGTGCTTCGCCATGAGTACGGCGAGGGCTGCCGCAACAGTCGCAACATTCCGGAAACCCTCGAATCGTGCCTGGCGGTACTCCTGGAGTGGCCCCGAAAAGAGGAAGCTCAGCTCTTGAAATCGCTGGTTCGGACTTTGGATGGCCATCACTATCTAAAAGCCAACCGCCAGGTGCGGCGGCGGTTGATCACCGAAACCGGGCTGCAACTGGGGCGTGTGCTGGGAGACGCACCGGCCCCGCAAGAGACCAAGAGCAATTATCCCCCGGCCCAACTCGATCCCCGCTATCGACCGGAGACGGAAGTGAAGTATCTCAAGGGGGTTGGCCCCAAATTGGGACTGCTTCTGGAAAAGATCGGAGTGGTCACCCTGCTCGATCTGGTTGGACATCTCCCTTTCCGTTGGGAAGACCGAACCATGGTGATGGGGGCCGAGGACGCTCCGGAAGGTGAGTTCGTGGTGATCAGGGGAGTGCTGGGCAGTCCCGGGGTCCGCAGCCCCCGCAAGAGTATGACCATCGTGACCTGTCCTCTCCACTGCGAGGACGGCATCGTCGATCTGGTCTGGTTCAACCAGAAGTGGATCCTGAACTTCCTCAAGAAGGGCAAGCAGGTCTTTTGCTTTGGCAAATTCGAGCGCAAGTACCGGCGGGGGCAGATCGCAAGTCCGGAGGTGGAAGCGGCCGACGATCCGCACCGCCTGGCTGGCCGCTGGGTCCCCGTTTATCCCGTGACCGCCCGGATGTCTCAGAAGTGGATCCGTTCGCTGATGTTTCAAGCCGTGCCCAGCATCGCTCCCAGAATGCCCGAGCCCTTGCCCGAACCGATCCGCCGGCGGCGAGGTTTTTTGGCCAGAGCAGAAGCGGTGCTGGAGTACCATTTCCCCAATACACCAGTGGGTCTGGCCGAAGCGCGCCGCCGTCTGGCTTACGAAGAACTTTTCTTGTTGCAGATCGAGATCGGGTTGCAGCGGCGGACTCGGGAGTTGGAGCCTCGGCTTACCGAATATCGGCCCGAACGGATGGATCCGGATGAGTTCTTCGAACTTTTGCCTTTTCCGCCCACCGGTGCTCAGGCTCGAGTGGCCCGGGAGATCGTGAGTGATCTACGGGCCAACGTACCCATGAACCGTTTGCTCCAGGGAGACGTGGGCTCCGGCAAGACGGTGGTGGCGGCTTTTGCTGCCTGGGCAGCCATCCGCCAGGGGTATCAGGCCGCCATCATGGCACCCACCGAGATCCTGGCCGAGCAACACTTCCAGAAACTGAAAGAACTCTTGGAGCCGGTGGGAATTCGACTGGGCTTTCTTTCCGGGTCGGTGAAGAAGAAGCAGAAAGACGAAGTCAAACGGCAACTGGCCGAGCAGGAGATCGATCTTGCGGTGGGCACCCACGCCCTGATCCAGCCCGACGTGGATTTTGCCAAGCTGACCCTGGTGGTGGTGGATGAGCAGCACAAGTTCGGGGTGATGCAGCGGACCGTTTTGAGACAGAAGGGGTACAAGCACAATCCGGACCTGCTGGTCATGACAGCCACCCCGATACCGCGCACTCTGGCCCTCACGGTGCACGGGGAGTTGGAGGTCTCTCGCCTGGACGAGATGCCCCCCGGTCGCCAGCCGATCCATTCCGAATACGTGCGTTTTTCCAAACGTAAAAAGATCTATGAAGAGATCCGCCAGGAGATGAACGCCGGCCGGCAGGCCTACATCATCTGCCCGCTGGTGGAAGAGTCCGAAGCGGTGGAAGCGACCTCGGCCACCGAAGAGTACAAGACGATCGCCGAGTCGATCTTCCCGGAGTTTTCGGTGGGGCTGCTGCACGGCCGGATGAAGGCCGCGGAAAAGGAAGAGGTCATGGAGGATTTCCGCCGGGGGAAACTCCAGATTCTGGTCTCTACCACGGTGATCGAGGTGGGAGTGGATGTGCCCAACGCTACCATCATGCTGGTGCAAGACGCCAACCGCTTCGGGCTCTCGCAGCTGCACCAGCTGCGAGGGCGAGTGGGTAGAGGTCGGCACGCTTCTCGCTGCATCTTTATGGCCGACGCCAAGGGCCAGGAGAGCCGGCGGCGGTTGGAGGCCATCGCCAAGCTGTCCGATGGCTTCGAGGTGGCCGAGGAAGACCTGCAGATTCGTGGGCCCGGGGACTACTATGGGCTCCGACAAAGTGGCTTCCCAGAGTTCAAGGTGGCGGATCTCACCCGCGATCTCTTCCTGCTCGAGCAGGCCCAACAAGATGCCAGGGCACTGTTGGAGAGAGCCCCTGAGCTCACCGGCTATCCGGAACTGTTGGATTGCCTGAAGCTTCGGGCCGAGCGAACGGCTGAACTGGTCCATTGAAGAGGCGGCAGAGCAAAAATGTGGGGGGCAAAGTCCGCCCCACGACCTCCAAGGTCCTGGAGTCACTGGCGGCGATCTTGAGGCCGAGACTGGAGGGCTCTGCCGTTTTAGACCTTTTCGCGGGTACGGGCAGAGTCGGTCTGCGACTGCTGGAAGACGGCGCCGATAGCGTGGTGTTCGTGGAAGGCCATCGCAAAGTCGGGTTGGAGCTGCGGCGTCAATTGCGAGAGCATCCCCGGCGTGAAGACCTGGCGGTGGTGATAGGACCGATCCCGAATGTCTTGGAAAAGGTCCGAGGGCGCTTCGAGTTGGCGGTTTGCGATCCGCCTTACGATTGGAATCAGCCGGAGTCTCTCTTTTCGGCCGTGGGGCCGTTGCTGGTCGATCAGGGACTGCTGGTAGTGGAGCATCACCACAAGACAATCTATCCGCTTCAGGACGGCTGGGAACCGCATCGGGTGGAAAAGTTTGGGGAGTCCAGATTAAGCTTCTTCGTGAAGGTCGGGAACTTATCCTTATCGATTCATGAGCCAGATCACAAAGCCCAGGACCAGAAAGACGCCGAAGGCGATCCCGGCGGGGCCAGCGTTGGCGGGATCGAGGTTGATGAAGTAGGCGGCTCCGGCTAGAAATGCGAGCACCAGTAATCCACCGAAATACCGAATGTATCTCTTCAGTGCGTTGGTCTCGGCGATACTCTTTTGCTTCTCAGCCTCTTTTTTTGATTCATACCCAGTCTGATCGTAGAGAGCGTTGTTGATTTGCTGTGTATAGACGTTTTCGTATGATGACCCTTTTTTGCTCATACCATGCATGATTAGACAACTCCAAGGAAACACCTTGAGGAGGAATTGAATGCGAGAATGAGTCGAGGTTTATCCCGCAAGGGCCCGGAGATCGTTGCTCGCGTGGGAGTGATCGGGTTTCAATTCAAGAGCCTTCTTCATGCACTCGACCGCGACTTTTTTCTCACCTTTTTGTCCGTAGACGTTGCCTTCCAGGTAGAAGATGTCGGCGTTGTCGCCGAGCATTCCCTTGGCCATTTCGACCTGTTCCAGGGCAAGGTCGAGGTAGGGGCCACCCAGGCGGCAGTAAAGGGTGATGAGCGTGAGCCAGCCATCCACGTTGGTATAGTCCTCGGCCACCGAGCGCTGGGCGTAGCTCACTGCCGGTTCATGGTAGCCGGCCTCTCCGAAAATCTGGGCTAGAAGTCGCAGGGAGGGAGCGTCCCGGGTATCGTGCTTCAGCGACTCCTTTAACTCCAGCAGGGCGTCCTTAACCCTGCACTCCTCAAAAAGACGGTAGGCGCGGTTTCGGTGAATCTCCGCTTGTTCTTCGTTAGGTAGCATGCCACTGCCTTCGCGCTTTCAGTCGGCCTGCCTTCTAGAAGCCTGTGGACCGCTAGAAGCGAGCGATGCTGGCAGCCTGCTCGTAGAGTTCGGAGATGTTTTCACTCCGCAAAACGATCTGACACTCCTCGACTTCCTCGATGGAATCACCAATCTGAACGAGTTTTTGGACTTTTTGGCGGCATCGCAAGGGGAGCGACCCCACCATCAATTTCCAGCCCGCCGGCACATGAAAAGTGGCCCGACCTTCGTTCTGCATGATCATCTTTTCCCCCGAAGGCGAAACCAGGATCACCGCTTCCTCACCCGGCAAGACATCGCAAAGATCACCTTCCATAATATAGGGTCCCTGAAGTAGGCGGGAGAGAGAAGAGCAGGGGGCAGGTTCTCCATTGGGCATCAGGGGAAGGGAAAAGCCGGGACTCTCGACCAGGTGAGCCATCTGTTGGCGTGAATCCTGGGGGTTCGAGGTTTGCTTCCAATTCATAGATCACTCCCGCTTTGAAAAATATTCTAGAAAAAGATTATCGAAATTCAAGTTCCTCGTCAAGCTAAAGTGATCTATTCAAGAAAGGGTCAGTTGATGGACATCGGCCTGATTCGATTCTTTTATTGCTATAGTGGCAAAAATAGGGGATCTTTTATTGTTGTGTTGAAAGTATTCAGATATTTATCGCTATGGTGGCAAATTATCTCTAACAAAATCAGTAAAATCTACCTCCTATCTCGCGGGATCGGTGAAGCCGTACTGCGTCATCGTAAGGCTGCGGGATTGACTCGAAGTGAGCTTTCCGAGCTTTCAGGGGTTGGGGCGACAGCCATTTATCAAATCGAGAACGGGCATCCTACAGTGCGACTGGAGACCCTCGTCTCGGTGCTGGATGTTTTGAATATCAAGCTTCGCCTTAGCAGCTCTTTAGAAGGAGAGATTTCTTGAGGGAACTGGTGGTCTACAATCACGATATCGAAGCCGGCATCCTTTTCGAAGAAAATGGGGGGTTTTGTTTTGCTTATCTCGACGACTACAAAGGAGAACCGATTTCGTTAACTTTACCTGTGCGCCCTCAGGCCTATAAATTCTCTTCGTTTCCTCCGTTTTTCGAAGGACTGCTTCCTGAAGGCTTTCAGCTTGAAAGTCTGTTGCGAGCAAAAAAGATCGACGCGGACGACTACTTGGGCCAACTCGAAGCAATCGGACAAGATTGTGTGGGCTCGATAACGGTCCATTCCCGATGAAGATCTGCCTGATCACCGGCGAGCCTTCTGATGTCTTATACAGCCAGGCCGGGCTCCGAACGCTTTCCCCTCGACTCAAGACGATCAAAACCCTCAGCTACGACGCTGAGCAACAGCGTCAGATTGCCGCGAAGATGGCTGAAAAGATTTCCATCCAGGGTGTCCAACCAAAATTTAGTGCTGTTCTTTCGCCTAGCCAGGGCGAGTTTCAACTCGTGGAGAGAGATGGCCGCTACATCCTCAAGCCTCCTCATCGAGATTTTTTACAGGTTCCTGAGAACGAGGCCTTGACGATGGATCTGGCCCGACGGTCCGGGGTGGACACTCCGCCGTTCGGTCTGGTTACAAACATTGATGGGAGCTATACGTACTTCATTCAACGCTTCGACCGAAAAGGCAAGAAGAAAAAAATTGCCACCGAAGACTTCGCTCAACTTTCTCAAGAGTCCAGACAGACGAAGTACCGATCCAGCCTGGAGAGAGTGGCCGATGTTGTCGATAAGCATTGCACCTTTCCGTTACCGGAAAAGCTCAAGTTGTGGCGCCGCGTTTTGGTCGCCTTCCTCACTGGCAATGAGGATATGCACCTCAAAAACTATTCTCTGATCACCGAAAACGGCAAGACCACTCTATCCCCTGCCTATGACCTGTTAAATACCACCATTATTATTAAGGAGCCGAAAGAGGAATCCGCTCTGCCCTTGCGCGGAAAGAAGGCCAAGCTTAGCCGGTCCGACTTCGTTGATTACTACGCCTGGCAAAGGCTAGGGATCGGTCCAACTGTGACAGCCCGTATCCTGGGCGAAGTCAAGTCGATTCTCCCCGATTGGCATGCTCGCATCGAACGAGATCCTCTTCTCACCGACGAGCTAAAGTCTGCCTACCAGGACTTGCTCGACCGGCGAGCTCAAGTTCTTTTTGGGGATTATTGATCGGAAGCGATAGCTTTCTTGGCCACCCGGACGGCGGCTTCCAGAACTTCTTCCGGTAGGGCGTTTTGAAACTTCAAGCCGAGTTCCGTTTGGCCCACGCGAACGATCTGGGCTTCGCTGGTGTGCAAGCGGTTTTTGGCAGTGCTGAAGGTGATGTACAGAGTGGCCCCTTCCCGAGCCGATCGACCTGCCCAACCGACGCACGCACCACCGGCACTGATATCAAACACGTTGGCGACATCGATAAAGGTTTCGTTCTTCAGGAGAACTCTGGAGCGAATTGGGATGCGAGGATATGAGCGTCTGTCTTCCATGGCTAGAAGAGTAGCAGATTCTTGAGGGATTCCTTGCGGAGCAGGGTTTTAAGTTGTTAAAAAGCTGTAAAATTTTCTCGACGGCTTGTAAACCGGGCAGCCATTAAAGGGTTTTTCTCAAGACGTTGACCAGGATCCCACCGGCCACGCCAGTGACAGCGCCCACGGCGGCTCCCCCCACGATGCTGCCCAGCATGCCGGGGCCTACGGAGATCTCCTTTTCTTCGGTGCGAACCTTGACGTTGCCGAAGATGGTGCGCTCGGCCACCTGACCTTCCACGTTTTCGGGGCGCAGGTCTTCGGTTTGGACCCAGCCTTTTTTGGCCAGCTTGTCGATGTTGCCCTTCATCCAGTCGGCCACCTGCTCGGAGTTGGCGGGGGGCTGGTTGTTGCCGTCGTTGGGGATGTAGAAGACTTCGCCTCTGGGTACCTGGCCGATGACCTCGGTCTCCATATTCACGTACTCGGTTTCGTACTTCTGGGTGGTGCTGTTGAGGATGGAGGAGAGGGCTCCGGCGCCTGCTCCGATGGCAGCCCCTGCG
>Ga0172382_10001185_pt1 | contig 47395 bp, 39 predicted proteins | sample Leawel138RmetaG_FD_122245 | JGI IMG/M metagenome (GOLD analysis project Ga0172382, IMG submission 122245) | Leachate microbial communities from a municipal landfill in Southern Ontario, Canada - Leachate well 138R metaG | ecosystem: Engineered > Solid waste > Landfill > Unclassified | place... | reverse complement strand
TGGGCGGTGAATCTCTACAATTTCATGGACGGCTCGGACGCCCTGGCCGGCCTGATGACCCTGATCGGTTTCGGTGCGCTCGCGCTGGCCGCCCCGCAAGACTCGCTCAGCCTGACCGCGGCCTGCATCGCGGGCGCGGCGCTTGGTTTTCTCGCCCACAACCGGCCACCGGCCCGGGTGTTCCTCGGCGATCTCGGTTCGACCGCACTGGGCTTCCTCGCCGCGGCGATCGCCTTCGAAGGCATGGTGGCCGGCCACTGGCCCTTCTGGTTCCCGGGCATCGTCTTCATGCCCTTCTGGCTTGATGCCACCCTGACCCTGCTGCGTCGGGCGCTGGCGGGCAAGCGCCTGTCCGAGGCCCACCGGGACCACGCCTACCAGCGACTGGCACTGGCCGGCGCGGGCCATGTGGGCACGGCGTTTGCTTACGGTCTTCTCATGCTGGCCGATGCCGCCGCGGCGCTCTGGCTTCTGGGACGGGCGGATGCGGCTTTCCCGATATATGAAATTGCTGGGATAATCATGCTCCACCTGCTTGCCTATTTCGTTGTCCAGGCTCGTCCGATTCCTCCCGCCGCTTCCAGCCGCTGAACCGAGCCCGCCATGCCTCCCTCCCTGAGCCACCGGCGCCTCATCGCGCTCGCCTACGATTTCACGGTCGTGGCGCTGGCCTGGTGGGTGAGCTACTACGTCGCCTTCGGCATGACCCTGCCGGCGGAAGCACGCGCCGAGATGCTGCGCACCTTCCCGGTGGTGGCGGCCATCCAGATCGGATGTTTCGCGTTCTTCCGGCTCTACCGGGGCATGTGGCGCTTCGCGAGCCTGCACGACTTCAAGCAGATCGCCAAGGCGGTCGGCGTGGCCGCCCTGCTCCAGACCACGGTCCTGTTCATCTGGAGTCGAGGCTTCCTCGTGCCGCGCTCGGCGCTCGTCCTCGATCCGCTGCTGCTGATCCTGCTCATGTGCGGCGGGCGCATGACCTACCGCTGGTGGAAGGAGCAATGGCCGGGCAGCACCGAAGCCGCGCAGGGCAAGCCGGTGCTCATCCTCGGCGCCGGGGAGTCCGCCTTCAAGCTCGTCCTGCAGCTGCAGCGCTCGCCGGCCTGGCAGATCGTCGCCCTGCTCGACGACGATCACAGCAAGGTTGGCCGGCAGATCTCGGGCCATCCGGTGCTCGGCACCTGGGAGGACATCCCGCGTGCCAGCCTCGCCACCGGCGCCCGCCATGCGCTTCTCGCGGTGGGCGAAGCCGACCACCTGGTGCGCCGCCGCGCCTTCGAGCTCTGCGAGAAGGCCGGCGTCAGGCTGCAGATCGTTCCCGACATCGATGCCCTGATGACCGAGGGCATCCACCTGTCGAACATCCGCAATATCGAGGTCGACGACCTGCTGCGGCGCGACCCGGTCAAGCTCGACATCGGCGGGCTGCGCCAGCTGCTCACCCTGCGCACCGTGCTCGTCACCGGTGCCGGCGGTTCGATCGGCTCGGAGCTGTGCCGGCAGATCGCGCGCTTTCGGCCCAAGCTGCTGATCCTGCTCGAGATCGGCGAATACCCGCTCTACCAGATCCATGAGGAACTACGCCGCGACCACCCCGAGGTGAAGGTGATTCCCGTGATCGCCGACATCAAGGACGAGCGCCGCCTGTTCGATGTCTTCGCGCGCCATTCGCCCGAAGTCGTCTTTCACGCCGCCGCCTACAAGCATGTACCGCTGATGGAAACCGGCAACAGCTGGCAGGCGGTGCAGAACAACACCCTCGGAACGATGCGCCTCCTGGAAGCGGTTTCGCGCTTCCCGGTGCAGCAGCTCGTCTTCATCTCGACGGACAAGGCGGTCAACCCCACCAGCGTGATGGGCGCCACCAAGCGCCTGTCCGAGATGCTCCTGCAGGAATGGGCGGTGCGCAATCCGCAGACCAGCACCGTCACCGTGCGCTTCGGCAATGTGCTCGGCTCGACCGGCAGCGTGGTGCCGAAGTTCAAGGACCAGATCGCCCGGGGCGGGCCGATCACGATCACCGATCCGGCGATGCGTCGCTACTTCATGTCGGTATCGGAAGCCGCCCAGCTCGTGCTGCAGGCGGCGCGCATGGGCAATGGTGGCGAGATCTTCGTGCTCGACATGGGCGAGCCTCTGCTCATCGCCGATCTCGCCCGCGACATGATCCGCCTCTCGGGCCTCACCGAGGACGAGATCGCCATTGAGTACACCGGTCTGCGCCCGGGCGAGAAGCTCTTCGAGGAGCTGCTCGCCAACGACGAGACGACGCTGCCGACCCGCCACCGCAAGCTGCGGGTGGCCCGTCCCTTCGAAGCGCCGGGCGCAGCCTGGGAAAGACAGGTGATGGGGTGGCTGACCGAATCCAGCAATCTGCTCGATGCCGATGTCCGCGCCGGCCTGGTGCGCTTCGTCCCCGAGTACCAGCCCTACGAGGATCCCGCCGCCAAGGTGATCCCGCTGCATCCCGGCGCAACCAGCCGGCTGTCGGCCTAGGGACCGGTGCCCGGGCCGTTCGCATCCGCTCGTCTCACGATGGCGGCGGCCCCATGATCCTTCCATGATCGCGATCGGAGACGTCCAGGGCTGCGCCGCCTGCCTGCGCCAGCTGCTCGAACGCCTGCCTTCGGACGAACCGCTCTGGTTCGCGGGCGATCTCGTCAACCGGGGTCCCGCCTCGCTCGAGACGCTGCGCATGGTGCGCGCCCTGGGTCCGCGCGCCACCTGTGTGCTCGGCAACCATGATCTCCACCTGCTGGCCGTCCATGCCGGCATCCGGCCGGCCCACGATACCGACACGCTCGACGAGATCCTCGCCGCCCCCGACCGCACGGAGCTCATCGACTGGATCCGCCGCCGCCCGCTCGCGGTGGGCGCCGATGGCTACCTGATGGTCCACGCCGGCGTGTTCCCGCAGTGGAGCGTCGACGATGTGCTGGCACGCGCCGCCGAGGTTGAACGGGTGCTCGCCGGCAGGCACTGGATCGACTTCCTGCGCGAGATGTACGGCAACACGCCGGCGCGCTGGGATGATTCGCTGGCCGGGGCCGATCGCCTGCGCACCATCATCAATGCGCTCACCCGGATGCGTCTGCTCGCACCCGACGGCTCGCAGGACTTCGATCACAAGGGATCGCCCGCCACGGCGCCCGCCGGCTACCTGCCCTGGTTCGACTGGCCCGGCCGGCGCACCGCCGACACCACGATGGTGTTCGGCCACTGGTCCGCGCTCGGCCTCGTCGAGCGGCCCGGCCTGCTGGCGCTGGACACCGGCTGCGTATGGGGTGGCGAACTGACGGCGATCAGGCTGCGCGATCGCGATAGAACGCAGGTAGCGTGTCGTCCAGCGCAATGTCCAGGGACCGGCTGATCGCAAGCCGCGCCTGCTCGGCAAGCGCGTGGCGCGTCATGCCGCTTGCGTCGATGGCGGGCAGCACATGCATCTCGGCGATCAGTTCGGGATGGCCGGTGATGCGCCATACCGCATCCAGGAAGTGGTCGTCCCCGATGAAGGCCGCTGCATGGCTCGGGATGCCGTCCGGATCGACATAGCGCAGGCCGATCGGCACCACCGGCGCCTTCGCGTCGATCGCCGCCTGCGCGAGATTGCCGAAGAAGGGCAGGATCCGGCCACCATCGGTGGTGGTGCCCTCGGGGAAGACAGCGGCGCGCCCGCCCGCCTCGAGCCGCCGGCAGAGCGCGGTGATGACGTCGCGCACCGCCCGGCGCCGGCCGCGTTCGATGAAGACGGTGCCCACCCGGGCCACCAGGGTTCCCGCCAGTGGCCAGCGGGCGATCTCGCTCTTGGCGACGAAGCTCGCCGGCGCGATCGCGTCGATCACGAAGATGTCGAGCCAGGAGATATGGTTGGCCAGCAGCATGCGGCCGCCGCCCTGGTCCGCCAGCGCCTCGCCTCCGGTACGCACGACCTCGCGCACCCGTACGCCGCAGCAGGCAAGCAGCATGCGCGACCAGCGCCGCACCAGGGCATCGCGACGCGTTTGCGAGACCAGCGGAAACACGAGGAAGACCGTCAGCAGGCCCCCGAACAGCAGGCCCACCAGCCCGGGCAGCCGAACCAGGCGCCGCAGCCCGCTCATCGGTCAGAAGAAAATGGGGTCAGACACCATTTGCGAGCAAATGGTGTCTGACCCCATTTTCCGTGTCTGACCCCATTTTCTTCCTTACTCCCCGACGAGCCGACCACTGACCAGCACCTGCCGGACCCGGCCGACCATCTCGAGACCGAGATACGGCGTGTGCACGCTCTGGCTGCGCAGATTGGACCGCCCGACCAGCCAGGGTTCGTCGGGCGCATAGATGCAGACATCGGCCACGGCGCCGGGCTCGAGCGTTCCGGCCTCGATGCCGGCGACTTCGGCCGGGGCGATCGTCACGCGGCGCAATGCGTCGAGCGGTGCGATGCCGCCCTCGCTCGCCCACTTCAGGGTCAGGGGCAGCAGCAGCTCCAGTCCGGTGATGCCCGGCTCGGCCTCGCCGAAGGGAAGATGCTTGGCGTCGTCGTCGACCGGGGCATGGTCCGAACAGATGACGTCGATCGTGCCGTCGCGCACGCCAGCCCGGATCGCCGCGCGGTCGCGCTGTGATCGGAACGGGGGATCGACCCGGTAGCGACTGTCGAAGAAGCCGATGTCGACATCGACCAGGTGCAGGTGATGGACCGCCACGTCGGCGCTGATCGGCAGCCCTTCGGCCTTGGCGCTGCGGACCAGCTCGACGCCTGCCGCGCTCGAGATACGGCACAGGTGCACCCGGCAGCCCGTCTCGCGCACGAGGTCGAAAATCGCATTCAGGGCGATGGTCTCGGCGATGGTCGGCACCGCCGCCAGGCCGAGTCGCGAGGCGACCGGACCGGCATGGGCAACACCGTCGCGGCCGATATTCGCATCACGCGGCTGGAGCCAGACCGTGTAGCCGAAGGTATGCGCGTACTGCATGGCGCGCAGCAGCAGCTGCAGGTCCGCGACGAGCTGTCCCGGCTGGGCGAAGCCGATGCAGCCGGCGTCGCTGAGCTCGCCCATCTCGGTGATGATCTCGCCGCGCAGCCCTACGCTGAGCGCGCCCAGCGGATAGACTCGCGCCCCGTCGAGCAGCCTGGCGCGATGCTTGAGCATCTCGACCAGCCCCGGTTCATCCAGGGGCGGATCGGTGTCGGGCGGACAGCACAGCGCCGTGACGCCACCGGCCAGCGCCGCATCCAGCTCGGTATCGAGGGTTGCCATGTATTCATGGCCGGGCTCGCGCAGCCGCGCGGCCAGGTCGACCAGCCCGGGCAGGACCCAGCTTCCGCTCGCATCGATCTCGCGCTCGGCCTCGAAGCCGGCCGGAGCCGCGCCCCTGGCGACGATGCGGCCCTGCGCGATATGCAGATCGGCCTGTCGGTCGATGCCGGCCCGGGGGTCGATCAGGCGAGCGTTGCGGATCGAGAGCCTCATTCGCGATGCGCTCCGAGCATGCTCATCACCGCCATCCGCACCGCGATGCCGAAGCGGACCTGGTCGAGGATCACCGCCTGCGGGCAGTCGGCCACCGCGGACTCGATCTCGACCCCCCGGTTCATCGGCCCCGGGTGCATCACGATCGCATCCGGGCTGGCGAGCGCGAGCTTCTCGCGGGTGAGGCCGTACTGCTTGAAGTATTCCTGCGCCGACGGCAGCAAGGTGCCGCGCATGCGCTCGTTCTGCAGGCGCAGCATGATGATCACGTCGACATCGCGCAGCCCTTCGCGCATGTCGGTGAAGGCGCGCGCGCCCATGCTCTCGATGCCTTCCGGGACCAGGGTCAGCGGGCCGATCACCCGCAGGTCGGGCACCCCGAGGATCGACAGCGCCTGGATGTCCGAGCGGGCCACCCGTGAATGCAGCACGTCGCCCACCACCGCCACCCGCAAGTTGGTGAAATCGCCCTTGAAGTGCCGGATCGTGTACATGTCGAGCAGGCCCTGGGTCGGATGCGAATGGCGCCCGTCACCGGCGTTGATGACGCTGACCGCATCGCCGCGCATCTGGTTGAGATGCTGCGCGATCATGTAGGGCGCGCCGCTCTGGGCGTGGCGCACGATGAACATGTCGGCGTCCATCGCGGCGAGATTGTCGATGGTGTCGAGCAGCGACTCGCCCTTGGATGCCGACGAGGTATTGATGTTCAGGTTGACCACGTCGGCCGACAGGCGCTTGGCGGCGATCTCGAAGGTGGTGCGGGTGCGGGTGGAGTTCTCGAAGAAGAGGTTGAAGACCGACTTGCCGCGCAGCAGCGGCACCTTCTTGACATCGCGCTCGGAAACCCCGACGAAGCTCGATGCGGTATCGAGAATCCGATGGATCATCTCGCGCGACAGGCCGTCGATCGACAGCAGGTGCTGGAGTTCACCATCGGCGCGCAGTTGGGGGTGTCGCATGGTCGGGTCTGGCGTTCCTCGTCGGGCCGGCCTCAGACCAGCCGCAGGGCGAAGCGGCCGTGCGCATCGCGCGAGAACTCGAAGCTCGCCTGCGCGTCCAGTGGATGGACCGCGCCGCAGTAGCGAGCCTCGATGGGCAGCTCGCGCCCGCCCCGGTCGATGAGCACGGCAAGCTCGACCTTGTTCGGCCGGCCATAGTCGAAAAGTTCGTTCAGGGCCGCCCTGACGGTGCGCCCGGTATACAGGATGTCGTCGACCAGCACCAGGTCGGCGCCCCGCACATCGAAGGGCAGCTCGGTCTGGCGGGATTCGGCCGGCAGGTAGCGGCGCTTGCCGTAGTCGTCGCGATGGAAGGCGGAACTGAGCGTGCCCAGCGGCGCCGCCAGGCCCAGGTCCTGGTGCAGTCGCTCGGCGATCCAGGCGCCGCCGCTGTGGATGCCGACCAGGCGGATGTCGCGCCCGGCGATGCCGGCCCGGATCTGTGCGAGCAGCGCACCATAGCTGGCTTCGGGATCGGCGATCGTCGACATCGGCTCAGGACCTGTCAATGCTCATGCAGATATTGTCGCAGGATTATCGCCGCTGCATCGGCATCGTCGTCGCCCGCCGATGCGCCCGCGGCCTGGGCCGCCAGGCTCGAGTAGCGTTCATCGGCGAACTCCACCGGTCGGCGGTAGCGGCCCTCGAGCTGGCGGGCGAAGCGCCGGGCCGCCGCCGTTGCGGGCTGCTCCTCGCCATCGGGCCCGAGCGGCAGGCCCACGACGAGCGCGTCGGGCGCCCATTCCTCGACCAGGCTGGCGATCCGCTCGAAGCGCCGGGCAACCGGCACCGCCGCGATGCGCTCGAGGGGACGGGATTCACGGGTCACGGTGTTGCCGATGGCCACGCCGATGAAGCGCTGGCCGAAATCGAATGCGAGCAGGGTCCGGGCGGCCCCGCCTGTCCTCATGCGTGCCCTGCCGCGCCGGACAGCCGCGACGGATCGATGCCGAGCAGCGCGAAGGCGGCCGGAAAGCGCTCGTCGGCCGGCACATCGAAGATGAGTCCGGGCTCGGCGGCCACCGTCAGCCAGGCATTGCGGCCGATCTCGTCCTCGAGCTGGCCGGGACCCCAGCCGGCGTAGCCCAGTGACACCAGCAGCCGCACCGGACCGTCGCCGGCGCCGACCGCCTCGAGGATGTCCTTCGAGGAGGTCAGGCTGATCTCGTCGCCGATCGCGACGGTACTGGTCCAGTCGCCCCGGGGCTGGTGGAGCACGAAACCGCGGTCGGTCTGGACCGGTCCGCCATAGTAGACCGGCCGGCTCGCGAGCTCGCGCGGACGCAGCGGCACATCGATGCGCTCGAAGAGTTCGCCGAGATCCAGCTCGAGCGGCCGGTTGACCACGATGCCCAGCGCGCCGCGCTCGTCATGCTCCGCGATGAAGACGACGGTGCCGTCGAAATTCGAGTCCGCCATGCCGGGCATGGCGATCAGGAAGTGGTTGCTCAGCGCCGATGCGAGTCCGGTACCCATGACCGGATTGTACGTCGGGGGCGGGCCCCGCAAAACGCCCGGCGGTCAGCCGGGCGGAATGCCTCGTACGGGCCCGTGCTAGCGCAGGCCCGCGTTGATCCGGTCCAGCGCATCCGACCCCGGCACCAGCTCCGGGGCGCCCAGCATGTTGAACGGCGTATCGACCGTGTCCAGGTGCTCGTGGAGGTCGCCGGAATCGGGATCGAAGTAGAGCAGCCCCGTGGCGATCTCGCCGCGGGCCTGGTGCTCGGCGATCCGCGCCAGCGCGGCCGCCTGGCTGGAGGGATCGTAGTCGTCGCCGAGCTTGGCGAGATGGACGGTCGAGCCGTCGTGGAGCATCACCGGCCGGGTGGTACCGGCGGTCTGTTCGATCTCGATCGGGTCGCGACGCGGGATGAACTCGATCTTGTTGACCGCTTCGTTGTGCTCCCGGACGTAGTCGTAGCTGCGGGTGCTGCCTTCATGGTTGTTGAAGGCCACGCAGGGGCTGATGACGTCGATCAGGGCTGCGCCACGATGCACCATGCCGGCGCGGATCAGGGGCACGAGTTGCTCCTTGTCGCCGGAAAAGCCCCGGGCGACGAAGCTCGCGCCGATCATGATGGCGAGGCTGGCGAGATCGATCGGGCTGTCGGCATTGACGACGCCCTTCTTCGACTTCGAACCCTTGTCGGAAGTGGCCGAGAACTGCCCCTTGGTGAGGCCGTAGACCCCGTTGTTCTCGACGATGTACAGCATGTTCACGCCGCGGCGCATGATGTGCGCGAACTGCCCCAGGCCGATGGAGGCGGAATCCCCGTCGCCCGAGACTCCGAGGTACAGCAGGTCGCGATTGGCCAGGTTGGCGCCGGTGAGCACCGAGGGCATCCGGCCATGCACCGAGTTGAAGCCGTGCGAATTGCCCAGGAAATAGTCGGGCGTCTTGCTCGAGCAGCCGATGCCCGAGAGCTTGGCCACCCGGTGCGGCTCGATGTTCGCCTCCCAGGCGGCCTGGATGATGGCCGCCGAGATCGAGTCGTGGCCGCAGCCGGCGCACAGGGTGGAGATCTTGCCTTCGTAGTCGCGACGGGTATGGCCAACCTCGTTGCGGGCGAGCGAAGGATGATGCAGCAGCGGCTTGGCGAGATAGGTCATGGGCTCAGCCCACCTTGCGAATCGGGGTAACGTTGGACGGCGACAGCACCTCCGTGATCGCGCCGACGATGAAGCGGGCGGTGATCGGGGTGCCGTCGTAGTGCAGCACCGGCACCAGGACGGCCGGCGATACGTCGAGTTCGTTGATCAGCATCGAGCGCATCTGGGCGTCCCGGTTCTGCTCGACCACGAAGATGCGGCTGTGCGCGGCGACGAAGGCCTCGACCTCTTCGCCGAACGGGAAGGCGCGGATGCGCAAGGCGTCGACGTGCACCTTGTTGGCCTGGAAATGCGCCAGTGCCTCGTCCATCGCCGGTGCGGTGGAGCCGAAGTAGATGACGCCGATGTCGGTCGGCTTGGCCGCGTCGATGCGCTTTGCCCTGGGCACCATGCCACGGGCGGTTTCCCACTTGCGCAGCAGCCGCTCCATGTTGTCGACGTAGACCGGGCCCGCCTCGCTGTAGCGGGCATAGCGGTCGCGGGTGGTGCCGCGGGTGAAGTAGGAGCCGCGCGTCGGATGGGTGCCCGGATAGGTCCGGTACGGGATGCCGTCGCCGTCCTCGTCCAGGTAGCGACCGAAATCCCGGCCGGTATCGAGCATCTCGGCGGTCATGATCTTGCCGCGGTCGAGGCCGGCCGAGGCGTCGCGCGAGAAGGGCTCGGACAGGCGCTGGTTCATGCCGATGTCGAGATCGCTCATGAGGAACACCGGCGTCTGCAGGCGATCGGCGAGATCGAGGGCATCGGCCGCCATGTCGAAGCACTCGCGCGGATCCTCGGGGAAGAGGAGCACATGCTTCGTGTCGCCATGCGAGGCATAGGCGCAGGCGAGCAGGTCGGCCTGCTGGGTGCGGGTCGGCATGCCGGTGGACGGCCCGCCGCGCTGCACGTTGATGATCGTGACCGGGATTTCCGCGAAATACGCCAGGCCGATGAACTCGGTCATCAGCGAGATGCCCGGACCGGATGTGGCGGTGAAGGCCCGCGCGCCGTTCCAGCCGGCGCCGATGACCATGCCGACCGAGGCGAGTTCGTCCTCGGCCTGCACCACGGCGTAGCGCGCCTTGCCCGTGACAGGGTCCTTGCGCAGGCGGGCGGCGTAGCGCTCGTAGGCTTCGGCCACCGAGGAGGACGGCGTGATCGGATACCAGGCGCAGACGGTGGCGCCACCGTAGATGCAGCCGAGCGCGGCGGCCGCGTTGCCATCCACGAAGATGCGCTCGCCGACCTTGTCGGCGCGGCGCACCGACAGGCCGATCTCGGGCAGGTAGTCGCGCGCGTAGTCGCGACCCATGTGCAGCGCCCGGACGTTGCCCTCCAGCAGGCGCTCCTTGCCCTTGTACTGCTCGGCGAAGAGCCGCTCGATCTCGTCGGGATCGATGCCCAGCAGGGCCGACAGCGCGCCGACGTAGATGATGTTCTTGAAGAGCTGGCGCTGGCGCGGCTCATCGTAGGACCGGTTGACGATCTCGGTGAGCGGCATGCCGATGACGCGCACGTCGTCGCGGAACTTCGAGCGCGGCATCGGCCGGGTGGAATCGTAGAAGACGTAGCCGCCCGGCTCGACCTCGGCCATGTCCTGGTCCCAGGTCTGGGGGTTCATCGGCACCATCAGGTCGACGCCGCCGCGCCGCCCGAGGAAGCCATCCTCGCAGACGCGGACCTCGTACCAGGTCGGCAGCCCCTGGATGTTCGAGGGAAAGATGTTGCGCGGGCTGACCGGCACGCCCATGCGCAGGATGGCGCGGGCGAAGAGCTCGTTGGCCGAGGCCGACCCCGATCCGTTGACGTTGGCGAACTTGACGACGAAGTCGTTAACCGCAGTGATTGCATCGGCCATTTCAGGCGACCTCCGCCGCAACCCGGGGGGCTGCCCCGGCGTGCGTCATTTCGATCAGGGTCTTGCGCATGTCCCAGGCCCCGGTCGGACATCGTTCGGCGCACAGGCCGCAGTGCAGGCAGACATCCTCGTCCTTGACCATCACCCGGCCGGTGGCGACGGGCACCGAGACGTACAGGTCCTGCTCGGTGTTCAGGGCGGGCGCGCTCAGGCGCGTGCGGAGTTCTTCCTCGGGCCCGTTCTGCACGAAGCTGATGCAGTCGGTGGGGCAGATGTCGACGCAGGCATCGCATTCGATGCAGGCCGGCGCCGAGAACACCGTCTGGACATCGCAGTTCAGGCAGCGCTGGGCCTCGTGCCAGGCGGTCTCGACGTCGAAACCGAGTTCCACCTCGACCCGGATGTTCGACAGCGCCTTGTTCGCATCGGCCCAGGGCACCTTGAACCGGTTGGCGAGCGAGACCTCGTTGTCGTAGCTCCACTCGTGGATGCCCATCTTCTGGCTGGTGATGACCATGCCGGGCGGCGGGCGCCGGGTGACGTCCTCGTCGCGCAGCAGCAGGTCGATGGAGACCGCGGCGTCGTGGCCGTGGGCGACCGCCCAGATGATGTTCTTGGGCCCGAGCGCCGCGTCGCCGCCGAAGAAGACATGCGGCAGGCTGGACTGCAGGGTGGTTTCGTCGAGCTTGGGCATGCCCCAGCGATCGAACTCGATGCCGCAGTCGGGCTCGATCCAGGGGAAGGCGTTCTCCTGGCCGATCGCCATGAGCACGTCGTCGCATTCGACGATCTCGTCGGGCTCGCCGGTCGGCACCAGGCTGCGCCGGCCGTTCTCGTCGTAGCGCGCCTCGACCCGCTCGAAGCGCACACCGGTCAGCCGCCCGTTGTCGTGGAGGAACTCCTTGGGAACCCGGAAGTCGAGGATCGGGATGCCTTCGTGCATCGCGTCTTCCTTCTCCCAGGGGCTGGCCTTCATTTCGTCGAAGCCGGAGCGCACGATGACCCGGACATCCTCCCCGCCCAGGCGGCGGGCGGTGCGGCAGCAGTCCATCGCGGTGTTGCCGCCGCCCAGGACCACGACGCGCCGACCGATCCGGGTCGTGTGCTCGAAGGCCACCGAGGCCAGCCAGTCGATGCCGATGTGGATGTTGGCCGCCGCTTCCCGGCGGCCGGGAACCTCGAGGTCGCGCCCGCGTGGCGCGCCGCTGCCGACGAAGACCGCATCGAAGCCCTCGTCGAGCAGAGCCTTCATGGATTCGACGCGTTCGCCGGCGCGAAGCTCGACGCCGAGATCGAGGATGTAGCCGACCTCTTCGTCGATGACCTCCTCGGGCAGGCGAAAGCGCGGGATCTGGGTGCGGATGAAGCCGCCGGCGGCTGGATCCTGCTCGATGATCGTCACGTGGTAGCCGGCCGGGATGAGATCCCGGGCGACGGTCAGCGAGGCGGGGCCACCGCCCACGCAGACGACGCGCATGCCGTTGGGAGCCCCGCGCACCGGCAGGCGGGCGCGGATGTCGTCCTTGAAGTCGGCCGCGACCCGCTTGAGCCGGCAGATCGCCACCGGCTCGGGCCGCCCGCCCGTGACCTCCGGATCCTCGACCCGGGTTCGCCGGCAGGCCGGCTCGCAGGGGCGATCGCAGGTTCGACCGAGAATTCCGGGAAAGACATTGGACCGCCAGTTGACCATGTACGCATCGGCGAAACGGCCTTGCGCGATGAGGCGGATGTATTCGGGTACGGGGGTATGTGCCGGACATGCCCACTGGCAATCGACGACCTTGTGGAAGTGTCGCGGATTGCCAATATCCGTGGCTTGCATTACGTCTCCTGAACGCCAGGACTGCACTATATATATAGTAGCGAGTGTAGCGCCGACCCGACGCCAGGACGAGGAATCCGTCACGACCCCGCAGGTATACGGGTCTTTTGCGCAACGGTCCCGCCCACCGGCGCCCTTGCGGTGGCGTTCCGGTCCTTCCGGCCTCAGTTCGCGCCGCTTGCCCGGACCCGCGCCAGGTAGCCGCGGAGCAGTTCCAGCAGTTCCGCCTCCGGATAGGGCTTGCCCAGGAAGGCGTCGACCCCCAGCGAAGCCGCGTAGTTGCGATGCTTGTCCGCCGTCCGCGAACTGATCATGACGATCGGGACATGGCGATACCGAGCGTCGCTGCGGACATGGCGGGTCAGGTCGAAGCCGTCCATCCGGGGCATCTCGATGTCGACCAGCATGGCGTCGGGCACCCGCTCCTGGAGCTGGCGCAGCGCATCGACCCCGTCCTTGGCGAGCATGACGTCGTAGCATTCGCGTTGCAGCAGGCGCTGGGTGGCCTTGCGCACCGTCAGGGAGTCGTCGACCACCATCACGGTGGGCGGCGCGTCCGCCAGGCGCTGCGGGCGGACCTGCAGCGGCCCGCCGCTGACCGGCTCGCCGACGGCCGCCGCCAGCGGCCCGAGGTCGAGGATCAGGACGATCTCTCCGTTGCCGAGAATGGTCGCCCCGCCCACGCCGCGGACCCTCGCCACCTGGGGGCCGACGTTCTTGACGACGACCTCCTGGTTGCGGGTCACGGAATCGACATGGACCGCGATGCGCCGCCCGGACGCCCGCATCACCACCACCGGCGAGTAATGCTGGGCAATCGGCTGGTCGCCGGCCTCGACGAGCGCACCGAGGTAATACAGCGGCACCGGCTCGCCCTGCCAGTCGATCCGGCGCTCGGCGTAGGCCTTGGCCAGTGCCCGGGGACGCAGCTGGATGACCTGCTCCACGCTCGATGAAGGCAGGGCGAAGCGCAGATCGCCGACCCCCACCAGGACCACCTGTGCGATCGCGAGGGTAAGCGGCAGGTGCACGATGAAGCGGGCGCCCTGCCCCGATTCCGAGACGACCTCGACCCGGCCCCCCAGCGCGCCGACCTCGGCGCGCACCACATCCATGCCGACGCCCCGGCCGCTGATCTCGGAAACCGCATCGGCGGTCGAGAAGCCCGGGCGGAAGATCATCTCGGCCAGGCCCTGCTCGCCGATCGTCTCGTCGGCCCCGAGCATGCCCGCCTCGACGGCGCGTGCCCGGATCCGTCCGAGATCGAGCCCGCTGCCGTCGTCCCGCAGTTCGAGCAGCACCTCGTTGCCTTCCTGGCGCACCGCGAGGCGGATCTCGCCGATCTCCGCCTTGCCGGCGGCAGCGCGCTGCCCGGGCGATTCGATGCCATGGGCGACCGCATTGCGCAACAGGTGCTCGACGGGTGCAGCCATGCGCTCGAGCACGCTGCGGTCGATCTCGACATCCGAGCCCCGGATGTCGAGCGATACCCGCTTGCCGAGTTCCTTGGCCGCCTGGCGCACCACCCGGTACAGGCGATCGCCCAGGGTACCGAAGCGCACCATGCGGATGCGCATCAGGTTCTGCTGCAGTTCGCGCAGCACCTGTCCCTGGCGCAGGAGGTTCTGGCCCGCGTCGTCCAGGCTGCGGGTCGCGTTGTGCTGGACCGTGGCGACGTCGTTGACCGACTCGGCCAGCATCCGGGTGAGCTCCTGCGTACGGGTGTAGCGGTCGAACTCGAGGGGATCGAACTCCTCGTGGGATTCACGGGCGGCCGCGATGCGGCTCTGGATCTGCGTCTCGGCCTGGATCTCGATCTCGCGCAGCTGGGTTCGCAGCCGGGTGACGTTCTCGGTGAGATCCCAGAGCGACTGGCGGATCGCATCGAGCGAATTGTCCAGGCGCGACCGCGCGATCGAGACTTCGCCCGACTCGTTGACGAGGCGCTCGAGCAGGTCGGCGCGCACCCGTACCAGACCGGGTCCGGTGGCATGCTCGGCCAGCGCGGCGGCGATCGTCGCCGGCGAAGGAGCGGCGATCCCGGCCGGCGGCGGGGTCGAAGGCGTGGCCGCCGAATCCGGCTCGCTGGCCGCCGTCGACGGCGGTGATTCGGAGGAAGCCGGCTCGTCGACCACCGTCCCGGCGGGTGCGCTCGTCACAGCCGGTGGAGTGGAATCGGCCGGCGCCGGCACGCTGCCCGGATCGCGGATCGCCTCGAACATCTCGATGACGATGTCGTGCTCGACGACGAGTTCCTCGATCAGGGAGAGCGGCACGGTACCGAGCTCGGCCGCCGCCTCGATGCGAGTCTCCATCTCGTGCACTCGCTGACCGAGCCGCATCGCCCCGGCCATCCGGGCGCTGCCCTTGACGGTGTGCAGCAGTCGCATCAGGTTCTGGGCAAGCGCTCGGTCGGCGGGATGCTGGAGCCACTCGCGCAGGCGGGCATCGATTTCCGGAAGCTGGTCGATGGCCTCCTCGATGAAGATCGGCAGCAGCTCGGCATCGAGTTCATCGACGATCGCACCGTTGCCGGAAGCTTCATGCATCTCGGCGCCGACGACCGGCTCGGGCGGCGGGGTCGCCGCGATCTGGCGGCTGCTCCAGTTGTCGGCGAGCGCATGCGCGCGCGCCTGGGTTTCCGGTTCGGGCTCCGGCATCCTGCCGGCGGCGAACTGGTGCAGCATTGCCGCGAGCCGATCGAGCAGCGCGGCGTACTCGTCGAGTTCCGGCTCGGGCAGCGGCACCCCCATCGCCCGCTGGCGCAGGAGGAAGCGTTCGAGCTCCTGTGCGAGCCGATGGACTTCGTCGGCCCCGACCACCGCGGCACTGCCCTTGAGGGAATGCATCGCGCGCTGGGCCGGCTCGCTCGCCGCGCGCGCCGGCGTACCGCGCCAGTCGGCGAGATCGGCGTCGAGCGTCGCCATCGTCTCGTCGGCCTCGCCGAGGAAGATCCGGTAGAGCGAGGCGCTGATGCGACGCCCGTCGATCTCGACCTCCTCCAGCGGCGCCACCGCCACCTCCGGAGAAACATCGAGCGGTTCGGTGAGCAGCGGCGGGGAATCGTCTTCCCCGGCCTCGTGCGAGGACTCGGGGACGATCGTGTCCATCTCGGTCAGGACCGGGATGTCGTCCTCGGCGACCGGCTCCTCGGGCAAGGCCTCCGGGTCCGTGCTGGCCGGCGGGGCGCTCGCTTCGATGAACTCCTCGATGTCCGCTTCGGGAAGCGACTCGACCAGCTCCTCGATATCGGCTTCGACGGACGGCTCGACCGGTTCCTCGATGTCGGCTCCGAAGGACGGCTCGACCAGTTCCTCGAAGCCGGCTTCGTGAGACTGCTCGAGCAGCCCTGGAAAGCCCAGCTCGCCGGCTGCCTCGGGCATCGCCTCGGCGATGTCCGCGGACACCTGATCGAGCCGCAGTTCGAACGGCTCCTCGGTCGGCTCTTCGACCAGACCGGGCGAATCGCCGGGCGGCTCTTCGACCGGCGCCTCGAGGATGATCTGTTCGTACCCCGATTCATCGAGGGCTGCGGGAAACGCTTCGGGGAATTCGAAAGGCTCGGCGGTTTCGGAAGAATCGTCGGGGAGATCGACCGTCGGCGCTTCCTCGACCGGAGCCGACGCCACGATCACCAGGGCTTCCTCGATCGCATCGATGGCTTCGACCGCGTCAGCCTCCTCGAACGTGTCGACCACTTCGATCGCCTCAACCTCCGCGACCTCCTCGACCGCCTCGACCGCCTCGTCCTCGATCCACGGCCGTTCGGGCAGCGGCTTCGATTCGCGCAGCGCATCGGCGGCGGCGATCAGCCGGGTGCAGTCGAACACCGCCGAGGGCGAGGCTTCCAGGTGGCCGACCCAGGTCGTGAAGCGCTCGCTCGAAACATCGATCAGCTCGGCCAGGGTGTCGCTGGCCGGCCGGTTCTCGCCCAGCCAGAAGTTCAGCAGCTGCTCGAAACTCCAGGCGAGATCACCGAACGCGGCAAGGCCGACCATCCGGCTCGAACCCTTGAGGGTGTGGTAGCCCCGGCGGATCGTGGTGAGCGCGTTGTCGTTGGACGGCTCGCGACGGATCGTCGCCAGCGCGTCGCGCATCGCCTCGAGCACCTCGCCCGCCTCGGCGAGGAAGATCTCGAGCAGTTCGGCATCGACGTCCTCGTCCGCGGTGCCGGCAACCGCCTGGGCCACCGCCGCCTCGACCGAGCGCCAGTCGCCCGGCAGATCGAGGATCGCCGCGAGACGAGCGGGCTCGACCGAGCCGCCGTCGGCGAAAGCGGCGAACGCGTCGTCGGCGCGCCTGGCCAGCACCGCGTCGCCCGCGAGCTGCGCGGCATCGCGCCACTGGGCAAGGGAATCGTCGATGGCGGCATCGCGCGCGATGCGCTCGCCGCGATCGAGCGCGCCGCGCAGCCGTGTGGCGATCGCTTCGCGGATCGTGTCGAAGCGGGCCTCGGCGGATTCACGCGGCGTACCGTGCATCCCGGCCGCCGGTGCATCGGACGGCTGGTCGGGCTCGAGCGGATGCATCGTGAAGGTGCCCGCCGCCTCGTCGAGCCGGTACTCGACCGGATCCTGGCCGCCACGCAGCAGGCCTTCCACAAGAAAGCCGAGTGCTCCCACGCTCTCGGCGATCCGTTCGCAGTGGTCGTCGCTGGCGGCATCGGCTTCGCCCTCGAGCGACTCGACCTGGTCGGCGATGATCTGTGCCGCCCGGGCCGCTTCTTCCTGGCCGACCAGGCTCAGCACCCCACCGACCTCGCGCAATCCCGACGTCGCCTCCGGCAGGCCCTCGCGCCGGCTGCGGTCGCGGAAATAGCCGTCGAGCGTCAGCTCCACATCGCCGAGCCGCGTGCGGGTGGCGGCGACGAAGCTCGCCATCGTGGCCCGCTCATGAGCCCGGTTGGTGAGCTCGCGCAGCCATTGCGGCATCGGCTCGTCGACCCTGCCATCGGCGAGCCAGGCCCGCAGGCGCTTCGCCAGCTCCGCCGATCGCGGACCCACGGTGGGATCACGATCGACCCCGTCGCGAAAGACCTCCTCGGCAAAGAGCAGCGATCCCGCCACTTCGAGCGCGAGCTCGTCCTCGACCTTTTCACCGTGCGAGGACCTCTTGCCGACCTCCACCCAGGCGGCGGCCAACTCGTCCACACCGTCGATACCGAGGCTCTCGAGCGTCTCGCGCAGGGTCGCGAGCCCGGCGCCCAGTCCTTCCGGACGCTCGCCGGCGGCAAGCGCCTCCCATGCCTGCTTGGTGCGCCGGATCGATTCGTCGATGGTCGCCAGCGCACGTCGATCGACGCGCCCGTAGCGCGGCACCCGATAGTCGGTCGGGACCGCGTCGTCGAGTCGCCAGGCCTCGACGACCTCGACGACCGTGGGTGTGCGGCGACGGATGCGGCTGATCGCGAACAGGGAGTCGCGCAGCAGCCGGGCCGATATCGGCGCATCGTCGCCCAGGGTCTTGCGCAGCTGCAGGTTGAGTCGCGCGAGCAGTCGCTTGATCGAGACGTCGGTCTCGAGCTTGCCGCTGGCGAGCGCTTCGAGCAGCCCGACCACCACCAGCCAGAAACCCGGATCGCGCGCCCCGATCGTGGTCTTGCGCATGGTGCGCGCGGCGGCGAGCAGCCGGCCCGCGCCCTCCTGCGCGGCATCGCCGGTCAGCAGCTTCAGCAGGCCGAGCTCGAAGTGCGAGAGCAGCTTCTTGCGCTGCGAGGCGTCGAGTTCGAGCTCGCCGCTCGCCTCGAGATCCGGCGCGGGCGGCGCGATGAAGAGCTCGGCCGCCTCGATGCGGTCGGCGCCGCGCGCCTCGAGCACCGCCTTGTAGTACGGGAACAGGTAGAGCGGCTGCTGCAGGCCGTCGTGGAGCAGTTCGTCGAGATAGCCGACGACGGCATCGAAGCCACGGCCGACCCGGTTGACCACGCCGGCCCCCAGCGTGACATCGCCACGGGCGACATCGTCGAGCAGGCCCTCGATCTCCGAGACCAGCAGCCCCGGACCGGGAATGTCGATGATGGTGAGCGCGCCCCCCGCCTGGTGGGCTGCCGCTCGGGCGGCATGCGCCGCGGTGGCGCTGTCGCTGCCCGTCTCGACCGCCCCTTGCAGGTGGCTCATCGCATCGGCGAAGGAGCGACGGATTTCGTCGATGCACCACGACAGCGTTTCCAGCCCGGGCGTCACGAGCACTTCGGTGTCCGTGGATTCACTGGCGATGTCCTGCATCGTCGTCATCACGAGACCTTGAACCGTGCCACGGAATTCTTCAGCTCCTGCGAAAGCTCGGAGAGCTGGCGGATCGAACCGGCCGTCTGCAGGGTGCCTTCGGAAGTCTGTTCGGTAACGAGCAGGATACGCTGGATCGACTGGGCGACGGTACCGGCCGAGGCTGCCTGCTTCGATGTCGTGTCGGAGAAATCCTCGATGAGCTCGGCCAGGTGCGAGGACACCCTGCCGATCTCGCCCAGCGCGCTGCCGGCCTCGTCGGAGAGCCGGGTGCCCTCCACCACCCCCTGGGTGCTCTGCTCCATCGCGGCGACCGCATCCTGGGTGTCGGTCTGGATGGTGCGGATCAGCGCGGAAATCTGCTTGGTCGCCTCGCCGGAACGCTCCGCGAGGCGCTGCACTTCCTCGGCGACGATGGTGAAGCCCCGGCCCGCCTCGCCGGCGCTGGCCGCCTGGATCGCCGCGTTGAGGGCGAGGACGTTGGTCTGCTCCGTGATGTCCGAGATCAGCTCGACGATCTCGCCGATCTCCTGCGAGGACTCGCCGAGCCGCTTGATCCGCTTGGCCGTCTCCTGGATCTGGTCGCGGATGCCGTTCATGCCGCTGATCGCGTTGTTCACTGCGCTCGAACCATGCTGCGACGCCCGCAGCGACTGGCGCGCCACCTGCACCGATTCGGCGGCGCTCGCCGAAACCTCGTTGATCTGTTGCGCCATGCGCAGGACCGATTCGCCGGTTTCCTTGATCTCGCGCGACTGCTGCTCGGATGCCGCCTGCAGGCTGGTGGCCGTCATCTGCGCCTTCGAGGATGCCTCGTTGACGAGCTCGGCCGTGCTGTTGATCCGCGCCACCAGGCTGCGCAGTTCCTCGACGGTGTAGTTGACCGAATCGGCAATGGCGCCGGTGATGTCCTCGGAGACGGTCGCCTGGACCGTCAGGTCGCCGTCGGCGACCTCCTGGAGCTCGTTCATGAGGCGCAGGATCGCCGCCTGGTTCTGGTCGTTGGTCCGCTTGGCCGCCTGCTCGAGGTTCTCGGCGACGACGCGCTGGCGTTCGGCATCCTCGGCGCGACGCCGGCTCACCCCGACATAGGCGCGCGACAGGCCGAAGACGGCCAGTGCCGCGAAGGCGGCGAAGCCGACCGCCAGCAGCAGCAGCCAGCGACGGGCATCGGTCGCCCCGAGCAGGCTGGCCTGCATCGCCTCGAGATCGACCCGCAACCCGTCGGCCCGCCCGAGCAGGTCACGGTGGGCGGCCCGCCCGTTCAGGAGCGCGGAGGTGTCGTTGCCCAGGGCCGTGAGCGGCCTGTCGAGCCGACCGAACTCGCCGGCAAGCAGGCCGAGCGAGTCACGGGCCCGCGAATCCGAGCCGCCACGCGGAATCGTGCGCTGCAGTTCGGCCAGATGCGAGTTGATGATGCCGACCAGGCGGGTCACCTCGGGGGTGCCGGAAGGTCCGACGGAATCGGCTTCGCCGATGGTTTCTATGCGCTGGCCGAGCCGCTCGACCAGCACCGCGAGTTCACCGGCCAGCGCGGTCTCGCGCGAAGAGGCGCCGGCCTCGGCGCGCACCGCAAGCAGCCGGTCGGCCGCCTGGCGCATCGACGGCAGCGAGGCGCGGACCGTCTCGCGGGTCGCCACCGCGGATTCCACCGCGCGGCGCGAATCGAGCAGCGCCGCCAGGGTGCGCATGGTCTGCTGCCAGGACTCGGCGATCTTCGCGATGCGGTCATCGGTGGCATCGGGCAGGCCGAGCGGCGCGCCATGCTGGTGAAGCGAGGTGATCTGGCGGGAGATGACGTCACGCCCACGGGCGAGTTCGTCGAAGGCCTCGACCCGGCCCGCGAAGGCTGCATCGGCCGAGCGCGCGAGCAGCTGCGACTGTGTGTTGATGTCACCGGCCACCCAGGTCAGGCGATTGAGCTCGGAGCCCTGGCGCACATAGGCCCAGAGGAAGCCGGAGGCGATCACCAGCCCGGCGAGCAGCGCGATCAGCATGGTGCGGGTTCGCGACTCGTCCGCGAGGCGGCCGATCACGGGCAGGCGAGCCGCCGGCCGGCCGGCCGGCTGCGCCGTCCCCCGATGGGGTTTCACCGGATCGGGAGCCTCGGTCTGGCGCGGCAGCGGTGCGCCACTCACGAGGGAATCGAGTTCCTCGGGAACGATCGCGGTGTCGACGTCGAGCGGATCACGAGCTTCGGCGCGGCTTGCGCGCGAGCTCTTGCGGGGCATCCTGAGCGCCAGTTTCATCATCCATCCACCTCGCCGTCAGCGGCCGATCCCAAGGAACGCAGCGTCGCTGCAAAGCCGTTCGAACGACAGTTCCCGCCAGCGCCGTCCCTCCACATCGATCCAGGTCGCACCGACCCAGGAGGGCAGCTCGCCCTGCGGATCGTCGGTTTCCTCGCGGGTCATCGTCTCGGTGCCGTGCAGGCCGAGCATCCGGCTTGCGACGATCGCCGCATTGACACCGAAGCGGCTCGCAAAGGACACCAGCCGGGACTCCCGACCCATGGCGGTCGGACCCTGGCCGGCAAACTCGGAGAGGTCGCTCACCCCGACCAGGGCACCGCGCAGGCTCACCAGTCCCTTGAACCAGGAATGGGTGAGCGGCACCCCCACGATGCGCTCGGGCACGGGGACGATCTCGCCGGCATCGGCCAGCTCGACCAGCCAGCGCTCGGTGCCGATCTCCAGGCCGAGCCGGGCATCGATGCCGGCGTCGGCCGCCTGCTCGAGGCGCGCGTTGAGCCGCGTCTGGAATTCGCGCAGGGAAATGCGGGAATTGCCTTTGTTATTCATGTCAGCGCGCCAGTTCGGCGACCCGCGCGAGCAGCACGTCGGGCCGCACCGGCTTGGTCAGGTATTCGCGGGCCCCTTGCCGCAGGCCCCAGATCCGGTCGGTCTCGGTGTTCTTGCTGCTGCAGATGATGACCGGGATGGCGCCGGTGGCCGGATCGCGCGACAGGGTACGGGTGATCTGGAAACCGCTCCGACCCGGCATGACGACATCCATGACGACCACCGAGGGGCGCTCGCTGCGCGCCTTGGCGACGGCCTCATCGCCGTTCTCGGCGGTGATCACCACATAGCCCTGCTTGCCGAACAACTCCGACATGTAGTGCCTTTCGGTTGCCGAATCGTCGACGATCAGCACCTTGCGCGCCGCCATGGGTTCTCAGACCGTCTCGGGTCGTCGCACGAACTCCGCGACAGTCGAGAGCAGGCTGTCCTTGGAGAACGGCTTGGTCAGGTAACGGTCGGAGCCCACCATGCGGCCGCGGGCGCGATCGAACAGGCCGTCCTTGCTCGAGAGCATGACGACCGGGATGTCGCGGAAACGCGGGCTGCGCTTGATCATCGCGCAGGTCTGGTAGCCATCGAGTCGCGGCATCAGGATGTCGCAGAAGATCAGCTGGGGCTCGTGGTCGGCGATCTTGGCCAGCGCATCGAAGCCGTCCTCGGCCAGGATCACCCTCGCGCCGGCCTTGCCGAGAAAGATCTCGGCGCTGCGACGGATGGTGTTGCTGTCGTCGATGACCATCACCCGAATGCCGGAGAGCTCGCCTTCCGTGCTCATAGTTCAGATCTCCACCATCTCGAAGTCCTCCTTGCGGGCGCCGCACTCGGGACATGTCCAGTTCATCGGAACATCTTCCCACCGGGTGCCGGGGGCAATACCTTCCTCGGGCGATCCGGCTTCTTCCTCGTAGATCCATCCACAGATCAGACACATCCACGACCGGAATCCCTCGCTCTTGTCGCTCATTTCTCCTGCATCCAGGCTGGTTGGGGGTTCCGATATTCTCGCCGATGGTAGCCAGCGGCCCCAAGGCCGGCGCCGCGATGCCGATCAACGGTGCGGAAGTTGCGACAAACGCGCAAGAAGGGAGAACACGTGCGGACCGCGACCCTGGCGGCCGTCACCCTGGTCGTGGGCGTCCAGACCGGCATGCACGCCTGGGCGGCGCCGGGCTCGCGCCCGCCGCCTCGCATCGGCGCGCGGCCCGGACAGCCGAATCCTCGTGACCGGCGGTTCAGCGCCCGGTCGAAGTGTCCGTGTTCAGCGGCCCTGGAACCGGGCTTCCCGGCGTTCGACGAAGGACTGGATGCCTTCCTTGAAGTCCTCGGTGGCGAACACGGTCTCGCGGATGCCCGGGATGACCGCGATCGCCGCCTGCTCGCCCTGCTCGATGTAGGTGAGCGCCGCCTGCTTGGTCGCCCGCAGGCCGATCGGCGCGCACTTGCAGATCAGGTGGGCGATCTCGAGCGCCCGCTCGCGATGCCTGCCAAAGGGATGCACCTCCTGCACGAAGCCGCAGCGATACGCCTCATGGGCATCGAACTCGTCGCACAGCAGCAGGTGGTACATGGCGTTGCCCCAGCCGGTACGGGTCAGGTAGCGATAGTGGGCGCCGCCCAGCGGCGCGATGCCGCGCTTGGACTCGAGCTGCGCGAAGCGTGCGGTGTCGGCGGCGATCACGATGTCGCTCGCGAGCATCATCTCGATGCCGATCGTGTAGGTGATGCCATGCACCACTGAAACGAGCGGCTTGCGGCAACGCTTCTTCATGCCGAAGGGATCGATCTGCTCGGCCGGAATCGGCTTGGCCGTAGCGTTCGGCCCGAAGAACTTCGGCATGTCCAGGCCGGCGGTGGTGTGCTCACCGGCCGGGTCGAGCACCGCGACCCAGAGGTCGTCGTCATTGTCGAAGGTGGTCAGGTGTTGCGAGAGCTGCTGCATCAGCTCCGGGGTGATCGCATTCTTCTTGGCGACGTTGTCCAGCGAGATCACGGCGACGTGTCCGTCGACGCTCATCCGGACTTCGGGTGTGGTGCTCATGGGTGGTTTCCTTTTATGAATCGGTCCAAGTGCCCGTCGTTTGGGCATTCACGAAATATTCTGGATGATATCTATCATTCATCAGAATGATGACTATAATCCAGGCTGTCAAGACCCGAATCATGGATATCGACATGGGCTATTCGCAGGCCGACAAGGCCCAGAGCCGCGAGCGCATCCTTGCGAAGGCAGCCGAGCAGATCCGGGACACCGGACTGGAATCGATCAGCGTCGGCAAGCTGATGCGCAGCGTCGACCTCACGCATGGCGGTTTCTACGGCCACTTCGCCTCGCGTTCGGACCTGCTTGCGCAGGCGCTCGAGCGCGCCCTCGAGGACGGCGCGACCACGGCGAAGCTCGCGACCGATCCCACGAAGCCGCCGACATACGCTGGCGTGGTCCGCAGCTACCTCAGCCGGAACCACCGCGATTCACGCAAGACCGGCTGCGCGCTGGCCGCGCTGTCATCGGATGTGGCGCGCGCCGACGAGCACTCGCGCGCAGTGATGGAGGCGTACATCGAGCGCTTTGTCGCGAAGGTCGCCGACGTCATGGAAAAGGAAGACGACCAGGACGCCCTGCTCGCCGTCAGCGCGATGATCGGCGGCCTGCTGGTCTCGAGAATGATGACCGACCCGAAGCGATCGGACGAGGTGCTGCGCTCGGTCCGCAATGCCCTGATGGCCTTGCAGGACGAGGGGAAGGCCACCTGATGCGCGGGATCGGCCCCCGACTCGAAACGCCATCGGCGGCGAAGCCGCTATGATCCGGAATCCCCTCGATCTCGCCACAGCATCATGACGCTTTCCACGACATCCGCCCGAAGCCACCCGCTGGCGCAACCCGCCTGGCTGCAGACCTGTTCTCCCGCCACCAAGGTATTCGCAGTGATCACCGGCACCCTGGTGCTGGCGGCCTCCTCGCATATCAGCGTGCCGATGATACCGGTGCCGATCACCATGCAGACGCTCGCGGTGACCCTGGTCGGCGCCCTGTATGGCTGGCGCCTGGGCGGACTGACGGTTCTCGCCTGGCTGGCCGAAGGCGCCTTCGGCCTGCCGGTGTTCGCCGGGGGCACCGGTGGCGTCGCCCGCTTCCTCGGGCCCACCGGCGGCTACCTGCTGGCCTTCCCGCTGGCCGCGGTCTTGACCGGTTGGCTGGTCGAACGAGGATGGAACGGCCAGCGCATCCTGCTCGCCTTCGCGGCGATGCTGGCCGGCAACGCCGTATGCCTGCTGGTCGGCGCCTCCTGGCTAGCAACGATCATCGGCGCGCAGAAGGCCATCGCGGTGGGCCTCGCGCCCTTTCTGATCGGCGCGGTCCTCAAGTCCGCGCTCGGCGCTGCACTGCTCAAGGCGATCATGAGGCAACGCGGGCCGAACGACTAGCAGTCCCGCAGTATCTCCGCGATCCACTCGCGCAAGGGCTCCACCAGCGTCCCTCCGCCGATGCCGCCGAAGCGGGACAGGCGCGACTGCTCCGGATCGAGATCGTCGACGAAACCCATGATGCCGACGATCGCCCGATGCTCGCCGCTGACCACGAACGCCGGCGAACCGGAATCGCCGACGGCAACCGAGGCTTCCACGCTGTTGCCCAGGCCTTCGCCACCCGTCGTATTGCTGGCGGGATCCGGGCCATCGAAATCGAAGATGAACACGCCGGCGCGCGTGTTGCTGCCGGGAACCGGAACCAGCTTGTCGATCACGTTGCGGCCCATGCGCCTGGTGTCCGCACGAATCTCGATCGACGGTCCCTCGTCGCCGCGCCCACTGGCGCCGTAGCCGACCATGGTGATGGGTGTGCCGGTGACCACCGCCCCCTCGAAGAAGGGATAGACCGGGATCGCGGCCGGCACATCCCGCGCCAGGCGGATGATCGCGGCGTCGAACTGGGGAAAGGCATCGCCGGAGTCCTGGTAGTCGGGATGGCGGAAGACCGCTTCGGCGGCGATCCGCCGGGATTCGTCACCGGCATTGATCTGAAAGCCCACCTGCCCGGCGGACGCGGCGCCGACCACATGCGCCGCCGTCAGGACATGCCGCCGGCCGATGAGTGCACCCGAGTAGATGCGGCCATCGACGAGCACGGCGCCCACGCCGGCCCAGGGCGAGCCGGCCGTGTTCGGATCGATGCGGGCATCCGGTGAATCCGGCGGCACGCCGGCCATCACCGCCGAGGCGGACCGCGGCATGAATGCGGCCATGACCAAGCCGGCCGCCATGGCGCCGATGGCGCTCCGTCGATCGCTCCGCTGCGGGATCCCGCCCATCGGGATTCGTCCCTTTCCCATATCACCTCCATCGAACAGCTCGCCATTATCGCTAGAGGAAAACACCAGTTACCGCTGTCCGACGGACGGTTCCCCCGGCCCGGACACTGTGGCACACTGCCCCGAAACCGGAACTGACGGAGGAGACGAGAGACACGGTTCCCGACCCAGCCGGGCTTGTCGGCCAAGCGCACGACGAGTCGGCAAGGCGGGCGCCGCCCGTCGCCAGGTTGCGCAAGGCTGTCCTGGGCATCGGGTCATCGGCGCCGGGCAGCGATGCGTTTCACCGGTCGTGCGCATGCACGGAATCCCGGCTCACGCCACCTGGCGAATCGGAAAGGACTGTCCAGAGACGGAATCGACCGGTTTCTCCCGGGCGCGCGGTCCGGCCGCCGTCCAAGGTGGATGCTCCGGTTGGCGATGTCGAGGATTCACGACAACCCAGCTGGCCCGTCTTGTGCACGAAACAAGCATCCTGAGCCCCGTCGTCGAAGTCTCCGGTTCTCCTTCGTCCCGCTCCCCGACCGGGGGCAGCCCCCTGCTTTCCGTCGAAGACCTGCATGTCCATTTCGTGACCTCGCGCGGCGTCGTGCGCGCGGTCGAGGGCGTGAACTGGGACGTCCATCCGGGCGAGATGGTGGCGCTCGTCGGCGAATCGGGCTGCGGCAAGTCCGTATCCGCGCTCTCGGTGATGCGGCTGCTCGCGAAACCGGCCGGCCGTGTGGTGCGCGGCCGGATCCTGTTCGAGGGCCGCGACCTGCTGGCGCTCGACGAAGAGTCGATGCGCGCCCTGCGCGGGCGCGACATCTCGATGATCTTCCAGGAACCGATGACCTCGCTCAATCCGGTGCTGAGCATCGGACTGCAGCTGATGGAACCGCTCATCATCCACAAGGGGATGAACCAGGTACAGGCGCGCGAGCGCGCGACCGAGCTGCTCGCGATGGTGGGCATCCCCGATCCGCAGCGTCGCCTGGGCCAGTTTCCGCACCAGTTCTCCGGCGGCATGCGCCAGCGGGTGATGATCGCGATCGGCCTCGCCTGCAACCCGCGGCTGATCATCGCCGACGAGCCCACGACCGCGCTCGACGTCACGATCCAGGCGCAGATCCTCCAGTTGATGAAGACGCTGTCGCACGATCTCGGGATCGCGATGGTGGTGATCACCCACAACCTGGGCATCGTCGCCCGCTATGCCGACCGGGTGAACGTGATGTATGCGGCGCGCATGGCCGAGCAGGGCAGCGCCGCTGCGGTGTTCGCCAGGCCGCTGCATCCGTATACCGTCGGCCTGCTGCGTTCGGTGCCGCGCCTGGATCGCCCGCGCGGCGCGCGCCTGGCGACGATCGACGGACTGCCGCCGAACCTGCTGGCGCCGCCACCGGGCTGTCGCTTCGCGGCACGCTGCGCGGCACGCCAGGACGCCTGCGAGGCGCAGCTGCCCGAGGTCGAGACGATCGAGCCGGACCACGGCTCGGCCTGCCTGCGCGCCGCGGAACTGGCCACCAGGGGGGCGCGGGCGATCGGCCTGCCCTCGGACGAGATCTCCGGCGCAAGCACGGCGAAGGACTTCGCTGGCGAGCCGCTGCTCATTGTCGATGGCCTCAAGACCTGGTTCGAGGTGGGGCGCGGCATCGGCAAGCGCAGCGCGGCGGTCGTGCGAGCGGTCGACGACGTCTCGTTCAGCCTGCACGCCGGCGAAACCCTCGGCCTGGTCGGCGAATCGGGCTGCGGCAAGACCACGGCCGGGCGCACCCTGCTGCGGCTCGAGCGCGAAGTCGCCGGTCGGATCGTCTACGACGGCGTGGACATCACCCGTGCCGACGCCGCCCAGATGAAGCACTATAGGCGCGCGGTCCAGGTGATCTTCCAGGATCCCTATTCCTCGCTGAACCCGCGAATGACGATCGGCAACATCATCGCCGAACCGACGCTGGTGCACGGCCTGGTGCCCGATCGCGCCGCTGCGAGGCGACGCGTCGCGGAACTGCTCGAGCAGGTCGGCCTGTACGACTACATGGCCGAGCGCTATCCGCACGAGCTCTCGGGCGGCCAGCGCCAGCGCGTCGGCATCGCCCGGGCGCTGGCGCTGGAGCCGCGCTTCATCGTCTGCGACGAACCCGTCTCGGCGCTCGACGTCTCGATTCAGGCGCAGATCATCAACCTGCTCGAGGACCTGCAGAAGTCGCTCGGGCTGACCTACCTGTTCATCGCCCACGACCTGGCGGTGGTCCGCCACATCTCCGATCGCGTGATCGTCATGTACCTGGGCCGCGTGATGGAGATCGCCGATCGCGACGCGCTCTACAGCGATCCGCTGCATCCCTACACGAAGGCACTGCTCGATGCGGTCCCGATCCCGGATCCGCTGCTCGAACGCGAGCGCGCCGTGCTCGGCGGCGAAGTCCCGAGCCCGCTCGCACCGCCCAGCGGCTGCGTCTTCCACACCCGCTGCCCGATCGCCACTTCCGAATGCCGGGAAGGCGTACCGGAACTGCGGGAGATCAAGCCACGCCATTTCACGGCGTGTATCAAGGCATAGAAGAAGGCAGGAGGCAGGAAGTCAGCGAAACCTGGTTCAACAGATGCGTCGCAGGGCCGCAGAGCCCATCGGCGCCGAAACCGCGGAGGAGACATCCGATGAGATTCCGTCATGCAGTTCTTGCAGTCGCCCTGGCAGCCGTCGCGACGCCGGCGCTCGCCCAGACCCCGAAGCCCGGCGGCACCCTCAACTTCGCGGTCAGCGCCGAGCCGCCGAACTACGACTGCCATGCCCAGAGTTCGTTCGCATTCATCCATCCGGTGCGACCGCACTATTCCACCCTGCTGAAGTTCGACGGACCGAACTATCCGCAGATCACCGGCGATCTCGCCGAATCCTGGGAAGTGTCAGCCGACGGCCTGACCTTCACCTTCAAGCTGCGCGAGGGCGTCAAGTTCCACGACGGCTCGGCGTTCACCTCGGAGGACATACGCGCGACCTACGACCGCCTGCGCAATCCGCCCGAGGGGGTACGCTCGCTGCGGGTCGAGAGCTACCGCGACATCGCCTCGATCGAGACGCCTGACGATCACACGGTGATCTTCAAGCTCTCCAAGGCGAACGCCTCGATGCTCGCCAATTTCGCCTCGCCCTGGGACTGCGTCTACAGCGCGGCGAAGCTCAAGGAAGACCCGAAGTTCCCGGAACGCACCGTTCTCGGCACGGGCCCCTTCACCTTCGTCGAGCACCAGGCCGGCTCGCACTGGGTCGGGAAGAAGTTCGCCGACTATTTCGAACCCGGCAAACCCTATCTCGACGAGTATCGCGCGGTGTTCATGCGCGGCGCCGCCATGGTCAACGCCCTGTCGGCCGGACAGGTACTGGCCGAGTTCCGTGGCCATTCGCCCGCCGATCGCGACCGGCTCGTGCAGGCCCTCGGCGATCGCGCCGTAGTGCTCGAATCGCCCTGGGCGTGCAGCCTGGTCGTGAGCTTCAACAATTCCAAGAAGCCCTTCGACGATGCGCGCGTGCGTCGCGCCCTGTCGCTGGCGATCGATCGCTGGGCCGGCGCCGAGGCGCTCCAGAAGATCGCGCTGGTGCGGCATGTGGGCGGTGTCATGCGCCCGGGCTACGAGCTTGCGACTGGCGAGAAAGACCTGCTCGAGCTACCCGGGTTCTCGCGCGACATCGAGGCCTCGCGAGCCGAAGCGCGCAGGCTGCTCAAGGAAGCCGGGGCCGAGAATCTGAAGTTCAAGCTGACCAACCGCAACGTGGCGATGCCGTACACGCCGGTGGGCGTCTTCCTGATCGACCAGTGGCGCCAGATCGGGCTGAACGTCGAGCATGAGCAGCTCGAGACACGCCTCTACCTCGCGGCCCAGCAGCGTGGCAATCCCACCTACGACGCGGCGCTCGACTTCAACTGCGACTTCATGGACGAGCCCAACCTGGCGCTGATGAAGTACGTCTCGGCCGACCGCTCGGCGCTGAACTACTCGGGCCACACCGATCGCAAGCTCGACGAGCTCTACGACCGGCAGTCGGGCGAGCTCGACCGCGCCAAGCGCAAGGCGATCGTGCAGGAGTTCGAGCAGCACCTGCTCGAAGAGTCCTATGTGATCCCGACCATCTGGTGGCATCGGATCGTCGTGCTCCACAAGGAGCTCAAGGGCTGGGACATGACACCCAGCCACTACGTGGGCCAGGACCTGACCAACGTCTGGCTCGACCGCTGAGCTGAGCGAGGCACCGCGAGCCGGCACGCCGGCTCGCGGCGAATTCAACCCCGACCGTCGATCGATGCTTCGCTACGTCACCCAGCGCCTGCTGATGATGATCCCGACCCTGCTCGGGGTCGCGATCCTGGTTTTCCTGATGCTGCGCATGATGGGGGGCGATCCCGTCGAAGTCATGCTCCGCGGCGAAGGCGCCTACGTCCCCCAGGACGTGATCGATGCCGAGCGCGTGCGCCTGGGCCTGGACCAGCCGATCCCGGTGCAGTTCGTGAAATGGCTCGGCGGCATGGCGACCGGCGATTTCGGCGTCTCGATGTGGACCGGCAAGCCGGTCTCCGAGGAGATCGCCTCGCGCCTGCCGCTGTCGCTGCAGGTCGCGGTGATGGCGACCATCCTCGCCGTGCTCATCGCGATTCCCCTGGGCACGCTGTCGGCCCTGTACAAGGACAGCTGGATCGACCACCTGGTGCGGGTCATCTCGATCGCAGGGCTTGCCGTCCCCTCGTTCTGGCTCGGGATGATCATCATCCTGTCCCTTCTCACCCTCTTTCACTGGCATCCGCCGGTGCTGTTCACACCCTTCTTCGAGAATCCGAAGGAGAACCTGTCGCAACTCATATGGCCGGCGCTCGCCGTCGGCTATCGCTATTCGGCGGTATCGACCCGGATGATGCGCTCCACCCTGCTCGAAGTGCTGCAGGAGGACTACATCCGCACGGCGCGCGCCAAGGGCGTGTTCGAGCGCCTGGTCGTCATCCGCCATGCGCTGAGGAACGCCCTGCTGCCGGTGGTCACGGTGGTCGGGCTCGAGTTCGCCTTCCTCATCGGTGGCCTGGTCGTGACCGAACAGGTCTTCAACCTCAACGGCATCGGCAAGCTGTTCGTCGAGGCGGTCTCGCGCAGCGACTTCACCATGGTCCAGGCGCTCGTGCTGCTGGTGGCGAGCTTCTTCATCATGATCAACTTCCTGATCGACCTGCTCTATGCCTGGCTCGATCCCCGGATCCGCTACAGCTGATGAGCGCCGTGCCCGATACCGTCGCAATCACCTACAAGGTGCCAAAGCGCCGCCATCCGGCGCTCGCCTTCATCATCCAGCAGCCGCTGGGCGCCGCCGGCCTCGGCGTCATCCTCCTGATGATCCTCGCCGCGATCTTCGCGCGCTGGGTCGCGCCCTACGATCCGCTCACCGTCGACTACGGCAACCTGCTGGCAGCGCCTTCGCTCGAGCATCCGCTGGGCACCGACAACTTCGGGCGCGATGTCCTGTCGCGGATCATCCACGGCTCCCAGACCGCGCTGGCGGTGGGCTTCCTGTCCTCGCTGATCGGCTCCTCGATCGGCGCGATGATAGGCGTCGCCTCGGCCTACTTCGGCGGACGCATCGACATGATCATCCAGCGCCTGATGGACATCATCCTGGCGTTCCCGATCATCGTGCTGGCGCTGGCGGTGGTCTCGGTGCTGGGCAAGAACGTGGTCTTCGGCATCGACTGGAACCTGATCATCGCGATCGGCCTGCCCATGGTGCCGAAGGTCGCGCGGGTCGTGCGCTCATCGGCGCTCGCGATTCGCGAGATGCCCTACATCGATGCGGCCCGCACCGCGGGCTTCTCGCATCAGCGGATCATCCTGCGACACATCGTGCCCAATGTCGTCGCACCCTACCTGATCATGCTGACCGCCTTCGTCGGCCAGGCGATCCTGCTCGAGGCCTCGCTGTCCTTCCTCGGTCTCGGGGTCACCGAACCGACGCCCGCCTGGGGCCTGATGCTTTCGGGCTCGGCGATCGATTTCTACCAGCAGGCGCCCTGGATGATCGTCTTCCCGGGACTGGCGATCAGCCTCGCGGTATTCGCCTTCAATCTTTTCGGCGACTCGCTGCGCGACTGGCTCGATCCGAAGATCAAGCTCTGACGCGGGTCAGAAGAGGTCGCCCTGGGCAGGCTCCGGCGCGGAGTAGTCGAGCCGGCCATCGAGCAGGCGGGCCGCCGCGGTGTACGGATGCGATTCGCTGCGCCCCGGCGCCATCAGGTGGATCACCTCCCAGCCCCGGGCCTTGAAGTCGTCGGCTATCAGCCCACGATGACATTGCCACCAGACCGCCTCGGCGCACATGACCGCGACGCGGCGATCACGCGCCAGGTCGGCCAGCCGGTCCCGGGCATCCCGCCACGGGTCGGTCTCCATATAGTCCGCGTAGCCCCGAAAGCCCTCGTTGCGCCATGCCGTGTTGCGGGTATCCGTGCGCGGCTTGCGGCGACCGCCGAGCTCGGGAAACGCCATGTACGCGATGCCCTGCGCCGGCAGCGCTCGCGCCATCGATTCACCGAAGAACTGGGGATGGCGGCGCGATCCCGCGAAGCGGCGCACATCGACGAGCAGCTCGATGCCGGCCTCGACCAGCATATCGACGAACACCGGCCATTCGCGGGTGGAATGGCCGATGGTCCAGAGGGTTCCGGCAACGGGGGGCATGCCCCACTGTAACGCCCGAGCGAGCTCAGAGCCCGAGATACGCCTTGCGGATCAGGGGATGTCCTTGCAGCTCGGCCGATGTGCCGTCGAGCACCTGGCGGCCGTTCTCGAGCACATAGGCGCGGTCGCTGACCTGGAGCACCTGTTTGATGTTTTGTTCGACCAGCAGGACGGGCAAGCCGGTATCGGCAACGCTGCGGATCGCCCGCATGACATCCTTCACGTAGCGCGGCGACAGCCCCAGGCTGGGTTCATCCATGATCAGCATCACCGGGCTGAGCATCAGGGCGCGACCGATCGCGAGCATCTGCTGCTGGCCACCGGAAAGTGCTCCCGCCATCCGGTCGCCGATCAGCTCGAGGTCCGGGAAGAGCCCGTGGACCTTCGCGAGCACCTCCTTGCGCCCGGCGCGCAGCCTCGGCAGATAGGCGCCCAGGAGCAGGTTTTCGCGCACCGAGAGATTGGGAAACAGCTGACGCCCCATCGGGACATGGGCGAGGCCCTTCTGCGCCATGCGGTGCGGGGCGAGCTTGCCGACGGGTTCACCATTGAAGACGATGCGCCCGGCTATCGGCCGGATCATGCCCGAGATGGCTCGCAGGATGGTGGACTTGCCGCTGCCGTTGCCGCCGACCAGCCCGACGAGCTCGCCACGGCGCACCGTGAGGTTCGCCCCGAAGACGACCTGCAGGTTGCCGTAGCCGAGGTCGACGTTCTCGACGCTCAGGACCACATCGCGATCATCGGGCGCATCCATCAGTCCGTTCCCAGGTAGGCTTCGACGACACGCTCGTCGGCGATGACGTCGCGCGGCGCACCCTCGGCGATCAGCGCGCCGTTGGCCAGCACCAGGGTGTGATCCGAGAGCTGGATGATCGCCTCCATGATGTGCTCCACCATCAGGATCGACATGCCCTCGGCGGCCAGTCCGCGCAGGAATCCGATCATCTCGGCAAGCGCCGGCGGGTTGAGCCCGGCCATGATCTCGTCGAGGAACAGGACCCGCGGGCGGGTGGCCAGCGCCTTGGCGAGCTCCAGGCGGCGCAGCCGCGCCAGGTTCAGGTCGGCGGCGGGCTGTTGCGCCCGGTCGGCCAGGCCCACCTGCGCCAGGGCCTGCATGGCGGCGGCCTCGGCGGCCGAACGTCGGGGGTTGTGCAGGAAGGCCGCCACCAGGACGTTCTCGAGGACGGTGAGCTCCTCGAACGGCCTCTCGGTCTGGAAGGTCCGCCCCATGCCCATGCGCGTGCGCACGTAGGTGGGCACCCTTGTGACATCCTTGCCATGGAAGACCACCCGACCCTGCGCCAGTCGCGCGAAGCCGGTAACCGCGTTGAACAGGGTCGTCTTGCCGGCGCCGTTGGGCCCGATCAGGCCGAGCACACGGCCTTCGGGCAGCTCGAGGGAGACGTTGTCGACGGCGACGACCCCGCCGAAGCGGACCGTGATGTTCTCAGCCCTGAGCGCCACGGGCATAGGCCCTCCTCACCTGCCGACGGACCAGCTCGCCCATGATGCCGCGCGGAAAGAAGAGCACCACCGCGAGTATCAGCAGTCCGTACACCAGCATGTTGGCCTGCGCGAAGACGGTGCGGAACATCTCGCCCGCGCCGATCAGCACCATCGCGCCGATCGCCGGTCCCCAGACCGTGCCGCGCCCGCCGATGATCGCGGTCAGGGCGATCTGTATCGACAACAGCAGGTTGAACATGACGTGCGGCTCCATGAACGACAGGTACATGCCGTAGATACCGCCCCCGAAGGCGGTCAACGCGCCCGAGAGCATGAAGGCCTTGAGCTTCACCCTGGCCGGATTGATGCCGGCCGCCATCGCCGACTGCTCGTCCTCGCGCACCGCCCGCAACTGGTAGCCGAAGCGCACCCGTGAGATGAGGATCACGGCGAGCAGTACCGAGGCGGCGAACAACAGGGCGAGATAGAACTGCACCCGCCGATCGAAGAGGTCCACGCCGAAGGGCTCGGGCAGCGTGGAGATGAAGACCCCGGTCGCGCCGCCGCTCAGCCAGGTCTCGTTGATCGCCACCAGCCGGAGCATCTCGGCGACCGCGATCGTCGACAGGGCGAAGTACGGTCCCTGCAGCCGGAAGGTGAGCCCGCCCCAGAGCATCGCGAAGAATGCGGAAAAACCCATCGCGGCAAGCAGCGACCACCAGGGTGCAATGTCGAAGCGCTCGGCGCCGATGGCGACGAAATAGGCGCCTAGCCCGACGAAACCTGCATGACCGAGGCTCACCTGGCCCGCCCAGCCCCCGATCAGGTCCCAGGAGCTTGCCCAGCCGATGAAGAGCAGGATCGTGATCGGGATCGCGAGGTAGTTCGGAAACACCTGCGGATAGGCGATGGCGAGCACCACCAGAACGAGCAGGATCGCGAGGTTGCGTTTCATACGCGCTTGACCGTCTTGCCGAACAGGCCCTCGGGCCGGAACAGCAGGACGAGCAGGAACACCAACAGGCCGTAGGCGTCGCGATACTCCGACGACAGGTAGGAGGCCCCCATGATCTCGACCAGCCCGAGCAGCAGGCCGCCGGCAATCGCCGCGCCGACGCTGCCCAGCCCGCCGAGCACCGTCACCACGAAGGCCTTCAGGGTGAAGAGCGGCCCGGTCACGACCGGCGAGGCGAACAGCAGGGGGATCAGCGATACGCCCGCGGTCACCGCGAGCAACACGCCGATCCCGAAGACGATCGCCTGGATTCGCCGGGTATCGATGCCGACGATTTCAGCGCCCAGGCGATTCTCCGCCGTCGCCCGGATGGCGCGGCCGACCTCGGTGTGCCTGAGCACCAGATGCAGGCCCAGCGTGACGACCAGCGTCGCGAGCCCGGCCAGCAGCAGCACGACGGAGATGCGCACCGAACCTAGGCCGAGCGTGTCGGAGGCGTAGCCGACATGGACGGATTTCGGCTCGCCGCCAAAGCCGAGCAGCAGCAGGTTTGCGATGATGAGTGACAGGCCGAGCGTGGCGAGCATGCCGGTCTCGGGCGGCGCATCGACGACCCGCGCAAGGGTCAGGCGCTGGATCGCCATGCCGAGCAGGAAGCCCCCGGGCATCGCGAAGACGAGGGTCAGGTAGGGATCCCAGCCGAGCAGCCCGCTCAGCAGGACCGCGCTGTACATGCCAAGCACGACGAAGTCGCCATGGGCGAAGTTGATCGTGCCCATGACGCCGAAGATCAGCGTCAGGCCGATGCCGACCAGGGCGTAGACCGCGCCGATCAGCAGGCCGTTCGACAGGTTCTGGAGCAGAACGACCCAATCGATCATCGATACCCTCGGAGCGCCAAGCCGGGCTCTCGGTCCCGCGCAGCCGTCGCAGGCCGCCGGCCCGCCCGGCGATCATCGTCACCGGGCGGGCCGCCCGCGGCGCAGCCGCGCGTCGGGACTATCGCTTGTCCCAGGCGGGCGTCGGATAGCGGGGCGGCTGGGCCGCGATCTCGTCCGGAAAGACCGTGACGTGCTTGCCGTCCTGGATCTGGATAATCAGGCTGCGGATCGGGTTCTGCCCCTGGAAGCCATCCTTGTCCTCGAAGACGACGGTTGTCACCGGCGTTTCGAGCTTCGTGGCCGCGAGCGCCTCGCGGACATCCTCGGCGCTGGTGGACTTCGCCCGGCTCAGCGCATCGGCGGCCACCCGCAGGGCGAGATAGCCCTCGGCCTCGTAGAAGGACACCTCGCCGCCGGCCTTGGCGCGCAGGCGTTCCTCGAGCTCCTGCGCCCCGGGGTACTGGACATCCTTGCTCCAGCTCACCGCCGAGACCACGTACTCGGACAGGTCGCCGATCTGCTCGATGTAGCTCGGCAGCGAGGAGGAGGTATCGAGCGCGATCACCTTGGCATCGAGCCCGACCTCGCGCAGCTGCCGCGTGATCGCCACGCCGTCGTCCGCGTAGGAGATGATGTACAGGATGTCCGGGCCCGCCGTACGGAAGCGATTGAGGATGGGCCGGAAATCGGTGGTGCCCTGGTCGTAGGCCTGGCTGCCGGCCAGTTCGTAGCCGCGCTGCTCGATCTGGCGCTTGCCCTCCTCGGCCAGCGATGTCGGCCAGGCGCCGTTGCCATGCAGGACCGCGATCTTCTTCAGGCTGTCGTCCTTGCCACGCAGGCTGTCGAAGTAGTCGAAGTACGCCCGCGCGACGATCGTCGAGTTGTGCTTGGCCCGGAACACCCACGGCGAGCCCGGCTTGGTGATGCTGTCATCGGCGCTGCCCAGCACGATCAGGGGCATCTTCTGGCGGGTCATGAGGCGCGCCATCGGCCCGGTGATCGAGGAAGCGTAGGAACCGATCACCAGTGCGACATCCTGGTTGGCCATGGATTCGACCGCCGCCAGCGCGCTGGCCGCCTCGGAGCGGTCGTCCTGGACGACGAGTTCGAGTTTCTCGCCGTTGATGCCGCCCTTGGCATTGATTTCCTCGAGCGCGACCTCCATGCCGACCTGGTAGCGCTGGCCGAAAGCCGAGAAGACCCCGGACACGCTGTTGATCACGCCGACCTTGACCTGCGCGGCAGCAACCCCGGGAGCGAGCGCCAGCGAAACCGCGAGCGATACTGCCCCGAGATGCAACGTCATCCACTTCATGGTGTCTCCTCCATGGCTGATTCGCGAAACCGAATCTTGTGCAACTTAGTATAGCCTTGGCAGCATCCTGCCAGCACAAGCCAACGGCGACATGCGCACCATGTCGAACACCCCGCCGGACCCCTTCGAATTCACTGCACCTGCCGCTCACGCCCTGCCCAGAAGGGCTCGCGCAGGGTGCGCCGCAGGACCTTGCCCGACGCATTGCGCGGCAGCGCATCGGTGAACTCCACGCTCTTGGGCGTCTTGAACGTGGCGATGCGCTCGCGCGCCCAGGCGATGATTTCCGCTTCGGTGGCACTCTGGCCGGGTTTCATCGCCACGATGGCCTTGACCTCCTCGCCCCACTTCTCGGAAGGCACGCCGATCACGGCCACCTCCGACACCGCGGGATGGCCGTAGATGGCGTTCTCGACTTCGGCCGGGTACACGTTCTCGCCCCCCGAGATGATCATGTCCTTCATCCGGTCGTGGACGTACAGGTAGCCATCGGCGTCCATGTAACCGGCGTCGCCCGACCGGAACCAGCCATTGCCGGGCATGGCGGCGGCGGTCGCCTCGGGCAGGTTCCAGTAGCCCTTCATGTTGGCCGGGCTGCGGATCGCGATCTCGCCGATCTCGCCCGGCGGCAGGGGATCGCCCTGCGCATCGAGGATCTCGATCTCCACACCCGACAGCGCCTTGCCGGCCGAGCGCATCCGCGGCGAACCCTGTGGGTCGTGATCCTCCGGCGCCAGTGCAACGACGGTGCCGGTGGTTTCGGTCAGGCCGTACATCTGGGCGAAGCCGCACTTGAACACTTCCATGCACTCCTGCAGCAGCGCCAGCGGGATGGGACTGGCTCCGTAGTAGATGGAGCGCAGGCGGCTGTAGTCCACTTCGCGGGCGCGCGGCTGGCGCACCACGAACTGCAGCGCGGCGGGCACCATGAAGAACTTGTTGACGCCCTCCTGCTCGATCATGTCGAGCACCTGCAGGGGGTCGAACTCGCGGGTGATCACCGCCTTCACGCCGTAGTACAGCACCCAGACGCCGAAGCCCGTGCCGCCGATGTGACCGTTGGGCATCGCGACCAGGCCGACGTCGTCCTCGTACCAGTGCAGCCACTCGGCCGAACCCTCGTCCTGCAGGCGACGCATGGCGAGGAAGTTGTCGTGGGTGATCATCGCGCCCTTGGGCCTGCCGGTGGTGCCCGATGTGTAGAGCTGCAGGATCACGTCGTCGGGCTCACCCTCGCGCCGAGGATCGGTATCGGGCTGGGCGTCGCGCCAGGCGACGAACCCCGGCCATTCGGGCGCACCGCCCTCCATCGCGACCACGCCCTCCAGGCGGGGAGCATCGCGCGCGACGCTGCGGCCCAGCTCGATGAACTCGGGGCCGACGAACAGCAGCCTCGCCTGCGAGTCCTGCACGATGTAGGCGACCTCGGGCGGCGCCAGCCGCCAGGTGATCGGCACGATGACGATGCCGGCCTTGACGCACCCGAACAGCAGTTCGAAGTAGAAATCGGAGTTCTTGCCGACATGAGCGATGCGATCGCCGGGCTTCAGTCCGGCCGCGAGCAAGGCATTGGCGATCCGGCTGGCATGCCGGTCGAACTCGGCATATGTGGTGAGCCGGCCCTCGAAGGAGGTGGCGATCGCATCCCCCTTGTCGGCGGCATGGACGCGCGGTGTGTCCGCCAATGTCCGGACCCTGGTGTGATAGCTCAGCCGCATCGTGCGTACTCCGGTATCAGCCCTGTCCATGAAGATCTTCCTCGAAGAATTCGAGCGCGCCCTTCGTCCCGCCCGCACGGCGCTCGTCCTCCTGCTGGCGCAGTTCGCTGCGGCGGATCTTTCCCGAGATCGTCTTCGGCAGATCGGCGAACTCGAGTCGCCGGATGCGCTTGTAGGGCGCCAGCCGCTCGCGGGCAAAGGCAAGGATGTCGCGCGCCGTGTCGGCATCCGGCATGCGGCCCTCGGCAAGGATCACGAAGGCCTTCGGTACGCACAGGCGAACCGGGTCCGGGCTCGGCACGATCGCCGCTTCGGCCACCGCGGGGTGTTCGATCAGCACCGACTCGAGTTCGAAGGGGCTGATGCGGTAGTCGGAGCTCTTGAAGACATCGTCGGCGCGGCCCACGTAGGTGATGTAGCCATCGTCGTCGCGTTGCGCCACATCGCCCGTGTGGTAGTGGCCTTCCTGCACCGCCTGCGCCATCTGGCCGGCATCGTCGGCATAGCCCAGCATCAGCCCCAGCGGGCGCGGATCGAGCGCCAGGCAGATTTCGCCCTCGGCAGCCGCCCTGCCCTCGGCGTCGATGAGCGCCACCCGATAGCCCGGCATCGGGCGCCCCATGCTGCCGGGCTTGATCGACTGGCCCGGACTGTTGCCGATCTGGCAGGTGGTCTCGGTCTGGCCGTAGCCGTCGCGGATCGTGATTCCCCAGGCCTCGCGCACGCGTTCGATGACCTCGGGATTGAGCGGCTCGCCCGCCCCGAGTAGCTCCCGCAGGCTCACCCGGTAATCGCTGAGCCTGGCCTGGATGAGCATCCGCCAGACGGTGGGCGGCGCGCACAGGGTGGTGACGCGATAGCGCTGCAGGACATCGAGGAAGCGCTGCGCATCGAAGCGCGCCGTGTTGTAGATGAACACGCAGGCCTGGGCATTCCAGGGCGCGAAGACGCAGCTCCAGGCATGCTTGGCCCATCCCGGCGACGACACGTTGAGATGGATGTCGCCCGGCTGCAGTCCGATCCAGTACATCGTCGAGAGATGCCCCACCGGATAGCTCTGGTGACTGTGCAGCACCAGCTTCGGCCTGGACGTGGTGCCGGAGGTGAAATACAGCAGCAGGGGATCGTCCGCCCGGGTCGGCCAGTCGGGAACGAAATCCTCCGGGGCCTGCGCACTGTCGCCAAAGGAGCGCCACCCCTTGCCGGCCGGCCCCACCACGATGCGGGTGTAGTCGCCGGGAATCGCATCGAACTTCTGCGCCATGTCGGCGCCGACGATGATGTGTCGCACCTGGCCGCGTTCGAAACGGTCCTCCAGATCGGTACGCACCAGCAGCGTGGAGGCAGGCACCACCACGGCGCCCAGCTTCATGGCCCCGAGCATCGCCTCCCAGAGCGCCCGCTCGTTGTTGAGCATGAGCAGCACCCGGTCGCCACGGCCCACCCCGAGGCCACGCAGCCAGTTGGCGACCTGGCCGGAGCGTCGCGAAAGCTCGGCGAAGGACATCTTCTCCTCCCGCCCATCCTCCTCGAGGATCCAGAGCGCCGGCGCCTCGTTGCCCGCGGCGATCACGTCGAAGTAGTCGAGCGCCCAGTTGAAATCCGCCAGTCGCGGCCAGCGAAACTCCTCGTACGCCCGACCGTAGTCGCTGCGCTGCTGCAGGAGAAAGTCCCGTGCGGCGACGAAGGAATCGAAGGACGTGGGCATGTCGTCTCCTGTGTCCGGATCAGCGGATCATCCGCGCCGGCTCGTGAATGCGGTGAAGAAACGGCGGGCGTTGCTCTCCAGCGTATCCAGATGGTAGCCGCCCTCCTGGATGATGACGGTGGGCAGGCCCAGCGCAGCGATCCGTTCGCCGAGCCGCCCGAAGCCTTCCGCGCCGACGGCGATCGGCGACTGCGGATCCTCGACATAGATGTCGAAGCCATGGGCGAAGACCATCGCATCGGCAGCGAACTCCCTGGCCGCTTCGATGGCGCGGTCGACATGCTCGAAGAAATCCTCCTCGGAAGCGCCGTGCGGTACCGGGAAGTTGCGATTGGACCCCGCCCCGGCGCCGGCGCCGGTCTCGTCTTCGAAGCCGGTCACCACCGGATAGAAATTCTCGGGGTTCGCATGCACCGAGATCGTCATGATGTCGGAACGGTCGTAGAAGATGTCCTGCGTCCCTTGTCCGTGATGCACGTCGGTATCGAGAACGAGCACCTTGCCGTACTTCGAGCACAGATCCTGGGCGGCGATCGCCGTCGAATTGAGATAGCAGAAACCGCCGGCGGCATCCTTGCGGGTGTGATGGCCGGGTGGTCGACACAGCGCGTAGGCTTCGCGCGCTCCCGCCATGACCACACGGGCCGCCGCCACCGCCGACTGGGCACTCCAGTAGGCGGAGCGCCAGGTCGTCGCCCCGACCGGGCAGCTGCCGTCGGCCAGGTGATACGCGGCTTCGGCGAGGATGCCGCGCATGGCGTTGGGCTCGCGGACGTAGATGTTCGACATGACCTCGTCGCCCCAGTCCGGCGAGGCTTCGAGCCAGCGGCCATGGGCGGTGCGCAGGAACTCCAGGTAGGCATCGGTGTGCACCGCCCGCAAGGGTTCCAGCCCGTGGTCCTCGGGCGTCCGGATATCGAAGCCCAGTGACTCCACGGCCCGCAGCAGCCGGCGGGCCCGTTCGGGCACCTCCTGGGGCTGGCGCATCGCACCGCGCGACAGATAGGTCCGGGGCTCGTGCAGGAGCTGATCGGGATGGAAGAATGTCTGCATATCCGCAGTTCCGGCGCTTCGGAAACCGATGCCCGTCGCGAGCCGTCGTCAGTTCATCATCCGGTCAGGCAGCCAGGTGATGAGTTCCGGCCAGATGATGAACGCGCCCACCGTGATGAAGTCCGCGATGACGAAGGGCCCGACCCCGCGAAAGACGGTGGACACCGGGATGTCGGGACGAACCGCCGACACCACGAAGCAGTTGAGCCCGATGGGCGGCGTGACGAGGCAGACCTCCGCCATCTTCACCACGATGATGCCGAACCAGATCGAGTCGTAGCCCAGCGCCATCACTGCCGGATAGACGACCGGCAGGGTCAGCAGCAGCATGCCGATGGCATCCATGAACATCCCGAGGATCACATAGCCCGCCAGGATGAAGAGCATCACCACCCAGGGCTCGTACGGCAGGCTGGTGATGAACTGGGTGAAATGCTCAGGCAGGCCCGCGAACCCCAGGAAACGCACGAACACCAGCACGCCCCAGATCAGCGAGAAGATCATCACGGTGAGCTTTGCCGTCTCCAGCAGCGAATCCCTCAGCGCACCGAGGCGCATGCCCTTCATCATCGCCATCAGGAACACGACGAACGCGCCGAGCGCACCGGCCTCGGTCGGCGTCGCCCAGCCCAGATACATCGCGGTGAAGATGATGAGGATGACCAGGATCACCGGGAAGGTGCCCGGCACCGACTTGATGCGGTCACTCCAGGTGTACCCCTTGATCGGTGGGCCCAGCTTGGGATCGATCTTGGCCCAGAAGAAGATGAGCAGGACGTAGATCAGGGCCGAGACGATGCCCGGAATGAAGCCGGCGAGCAGCAGCCGGCCGACCGATTCCTCGACGATGATGGCGTAGATGACGAGGATCGCGCTGGGCGGGATCAGCGTCGCCAGCGTTCCCGCGGCCGCCACCACGCCGGCTGCGATGCGCGGCGAGTACCCGGCCGAGAGCATTTCCGGGATGGCGATGCGGGAGAACACCGCCGCCGTCGCGGTCGACGCCCCCGAGACGGCCGAGAAGCCGGCAGTAGCCAGCACCGAAGCGACCGCGAGGCCGCCCGGCAGGAATCCGAACCATTTTCGAGCCGCGTCGAACAGCGAATGGGTGATCCCGGCGTGGAAGGCGAGATAGCCGATCAGGATGAACATCGGCAGCACCGACAGCGTGTAGCTGACGGACTTCGAATGCGGAATCGTGCCGACGATACCGGCGCCCGCTTCCCAGCCGATCATCGCAACCAGCCCGAGCAGGCCGACGAGCGTGGCAGCGATATAGATGCGAACGCCGATGAATACCAGGACCAGGAGGGCGATGACGCCGATGATGCCGATCGTGTCGTTGCTGAGCTCGATCACGACCTGGCGCTCCCATCGTCCGATGTGGATGCCAGCACCCCGGCATCCGCCGCTTCCTCCTCGGCCAGACGCTTCACGTCGGCGATCAGCGGCACGGCGATGGGTGTCGCCTGCGGATTCAGGAACAGGCGGCCATATCCGACGAGATTGAGAAGAAGCCGCAACCACAGCAGCATGAAGGCGACTGCGGTCAGCATCTTGGAAGGCCACCAGGGGTACTGGGCGTCGATGGTGGAATCACCGAACTCATAGGCGCGCATGGCATGCGTCCAGCCGTAGTAGACCAGTACCGCCACGACGAAGAGAGCGACGATGGTGCCGATGATCTCGAATCCCCAGAGCCACCGGCCGCGCAGATTGCCGACCAGAAGCTCCATGCGGACATGGCCATTGAGCCGCTCGCAATAGGCGATCGCCATGAAGGCGAAGAAGCTGATCGACAGCTCGACCATGTCGACATAGCCGAACATCGAGAAACCGAAGATCGTCCGCCCGATGATGTTGAAGACGCCGATCAGCATCAGGCCGAAGATGCACAGGGATGCGAGGAATGCGAAGAAACGCTCGGCCGGATGCACGATGCGGTCCAGGCGGTCGACCAGGCGGCCGCCGGTGGCCTCCTCGCGCGCAGTCCAGTGGACGGGCCGGCTGATTTTGCTGTCCATGCAGATTCCCTGTCCGATCGCAACGAACCGGTTACCGGTGAGCACGACATCCGGACTACCGGACGCCTGCCCACCGCGGTGCCACGCTTACTTCTGGGCTGCCTTCTTCGCCTCGGACAGCATCAGATCCAGTACGCCCTGGGAATCGAACTTGTCCTTGTTGTCCGCCACCCACTTGTCCCAGACCGGCTGGGCCGCGATCTTGCGGAACTCGTCGAGCTGCTCTTCGGTGTAGACGACTTCCGTCAGTTTCTCGCGGAACATCGGCAGGTTCACCTCGTCGATGTCGTGATAGGCCTTGATCTGCACTTCGTAGGCCGGCGCCTTGAGCTCCGCCAGCAGCTTCTTGTACTCATCGGGCAGCTTGGCGTAGGCGTCCTTGTTGAAGACCGTGGCGCACTCCGTGGTCCCCGGCGACATGTTCGATGTGAACCAGTCGGAGATCTCGTGCAGCTTGTAGGATTCGTGCGAGTAGGTATACGGGAAGGAGGCGGCGTCCATCGTGCCCCGCTCGATGCCGGTATAGACCTCGGGCGCCGCCACGGTGGTCAGGGAGGCGCCCAGCTCCTGCATCGCCATGCCCAGGCCGCCGCCGGCACGCACGCGCAGGTCGTTCCAGTCCGTCAGCTTGGTCGGGGGCTCGCCACGACCCATGAACTCGTACTGCGGCAGCAGGGCCGACAGGTAGAACATGGCATTCCAGTTGTCCATGTCCTTGACGTGATCGGGATGCTGCGCCACGGCTTCGCGGACATGCATCGACACTTCGAGGTCGCCCAGCGGCAGGAACGGCAGGGTCAGCGCCATCGAGACCGGATTCTTGCCCGGGTGATAGAAGTTGCAGTACTGCGCCGCCTGGAAGGCGCCGAGCTTGATGCCATCGAAGTTCTCGCGCGCCTTGGACAGGGCTTCGCCGTAGTGGACCTTGATGGTGAACTTGCCGCCGGTACGTTCGGCGAGCTGGGCCGCGACATATTCGATGCCGGCGGTGAAGGCACGCTTGGTGCCCCAGGTCGACAGGTTCCAGGAAACCTTCGGTCCGTCGATGATCTCCTGTGCCTGGACCGGCATCGTGGTGATGGAGAAAGCGCCCGCCGCCGTGGCGACGCCCAGTAGGGTCCTGATTCTCATCCGAAATCTCCTCCAAGTTGCTCGTTCTTGGATGTCGGCCCTTGCAAATGAGCCGCTCTCGTCCGGATCTTTGCAGATCATGCTCGCATCGACAACAAGTGGATTACCCTGAATTGGAGAAGGGATCCGTGCCCCGGCACGGCATGCTGCACTGCATCGTCCGACTCCGCCTCTGCGAGAGTCCGCCGGGGTATTGATACCATCGGCTCCACATCAGCAACCGGCGGTGCGCCTGCATCGCCCTTCGCACCCGGCCGATCCGCCATCACGATGACCGACTCCTCACCGCCGCCCCCGCTGCCGCTGCCCCCGGGCATCCGCTCGCGCTTCGTGCCCCGCATCAACGGCCTGACGATGCATGTGCTCGAAGCCGGATTCGAAAGCGCCGACCGACCCCTGGTACTGCTGCTGCACGGCTTTCCCGAGCTCGCCTGGAGCTGGCGCAAGCTGATGCTGCCGCTGGCCGAGGCCGGCTACCACGTCATCGCTCCGGACCAGCGTGGCTACGGCCGCACGACCGGCTGGGATCCCGGCTACGACGGGCCGATCGATCCCTTCCGGATGCTCAATCTCGTGCGCGACGCGCTGGGGCTCGTGGCTGCCTTCGGATATCGCTCGGTGGCCGCCGTCGTGGGACACGACTTCGGCTCGCCGGTGGCGGCCTGGTGCGCGCTGGTGCGGCCCGACGTGTTCCGCTCGGTCGCCATGATGAGCGCACCCTTTGCCGGTCCACCGGAACTGCCGTTCGACACCCTGGCTTCGCAGCCCACCGACGGCCGCGCGGGTCCGGGCACCCGACAGCCAGTCGACATCCAGGCCGAACTCGCTTCGCTCGATCGGCCGCGCAAGCACTACAACGGGTACTACTCGACGCGCGAGGCCAACGCGGACATGTGGCGCTGCCCGCAGGGCGTGCACGACTTCCTGCGCGCCTACTACCACCACAAGAGCGCCGACTGGGCCGGCAATCGCCCGTTCCCGCTGGCATCCTGGAGCGCGAGCGAGCTGGCGAAGATGCCCACCTACTACGTGATGGATCTCGACCGGAACATGGCCGAGACGGTCGCGGCCGAGATGCCGTCCGCGGCCGAAATCGCCGCCAACCGCTGGCTGCCCGACGACGAGCTGCGCGTGTACAGCGCCGAGTACGAACGCACCGGCTTCCAGGGCGGACTGCAGTGGTATCGCTGCGGCCTCGACGATCGCCTCGGGGCCGAGCTCCAGCTCTTCTCCGGTCGCACGATCGATGTGCCGGCCTGCTTCATCTCGGGCAGCAGCGACTGGGGCAACCACCAGCGCCCCGGCGCGCTCGAAGCGATGCAGTCCAGCGCCTGCACCCGGATGCTGGGATGCCACTTCGTCGACGGCGCCGGGCACTGGGTCCAGCAGGAACAGCCGGGCGAGGTCGGCCGCTTGCTGATCGAGTTCCTGGAGCAGGCGCGCACCACGGGCTGAGCCCTCCATATCTATATACTGCCGGCCTCACGACACGATGCACCCGAAGGCGCGCCTGTGAAGCTCAAGATGTCCGAGAACTCGCTGTTCGCGATCCTGCTGCGATCCCCGTGGTGGATCAGCATCGCGATCGCGGGCGGACTGGTCGTGGCGTCGGCCGCCCTGCTGCCGCCCGACTACGTGATCTTCGGTGCGTTCGCCGCCCTGCCCTTCGTCGGGATCGGCGCCATCGCCGGCTGGAAACAGCTGCGCGCACCGAGCCCGGCGCGTATCGTCGCCACCCTCGACGCCGTGCGGGCCATGAGCTGGAACGAGTTCGCCGACGCGATCGAGGCCGCGTATCGCGCCGACGGTTACACCGTCACCCGCCTTGCGGACAAAGGGGCCGACTTCGAGCTGCAGAAGGCGGGCCGCAGCGTGCTGCTGTCCGGCAAGCGCTGGAAGGTCGCGCGCACCGGCATCGAGCCCCTGCGTGAGCTGGTCGCGGCGAAGCGGGCGCGCGATGCGCAAGGATGCATGTATGTCGCAACCGGCGAACTGACCGACAACGCGCGCCGCTTCGCGACCCAGAATGGAATCTCGGTCGTGGCCGGCCCCGAGCTCGCCCGGCTGATGCCGGCGGCCGGGCGCAGCGTCAAACCCCGCCCGGCCTGAGTACCGATCGCCGCCCCGGGAAAATCAGCCCCGGCCCTGCGCCCTGAAGAACTCGGCATCGACCTTCTCGGGATCTGAGCCGCCGCGCATGCCGGTGTCGAGCGCATCGATCGAGGCCAGCTCCTCGGCGCTCAGTGCGAAATCGAAGACATCGAAGTTCTCGGCAATGCGTGCGGCCCGCACCGATTTCGGAATCGCCGAGAAGCCATGGTCGATATGCCAGCGCAGGACGACCTGGGCAGCGGTCTTGCCGTATTTCTGCGCCAGGGCAAGGAGGGTGGGATGCTGC
>Ga0172382_10001182_pt1 | contig 47431 bp, 44 predicted proteins | sample Leawel138RmetaG_FD_122245 | JGI IMG/M metagenome (GOLD analysis project Ga0172382, IMG submission 122245) | Leachate microbial communities from a municipal landfill in Southern Ontario, Canada - Leachate well 138R metaG | ecosystem: Engineered > Solid waste > Landfill > Unclassified | place... | reverse complement strand
TGTTCAGGCTGGTCAGACCAACCGGCGGCGTCCCTCTCCACGGGACGGGTTCAAGCAGACCCCGGGGCGGTCACGGGATCGCCGCCGGTAACCACAATAACAGAATTCATCCAGACAGGGCGGACGGGCGCTGCCCGGGCCGCTTCGCGGCTGTTCCGGGCAAGGGCACATGACACACCGCTCCACGGCAACCCGTCGGGTGCGGCCCCCCTCCTCCGGGATCCGCGTTCCGGTGCTTCGGCTCAGCCCTCGCGGCTGGCCTCCAGCGTGTCCTCGAAGGTGCGCAGCCCGGTGCGCGGCGCCTGCACCAGCACCGCCATGTTGCCCGGCTTGTGCTCGTTCCGGCGCATCTTCACATGCGCCGCCGGGATCTCGGCCCAGGGAAACACCTCGGACATGCAGGGGTCCAGCCGCCGCTCCAGCATCAGCTTGTTCGCCGCCGCTGCCTGTTTGAGATTGGCGAAATGCGAGCCCTGCACCCGCTTCTGGTGCATCCACAGGTAGCGCACGTCGAAGGTCAGGTTATAGCCGGTGGTGCCCGCGCAGATCACCACCATGCCGCCGCGCTTGACCACGAAGACCGAGACCGGGAAGGTCGCCTCGCCCGGGTGCTCGAACACCATGTCCACGTTGTTGCCCTTGCCGGTGATGGCCCAGATCGCCGCGCCGAACTTGCGGGTCTCCTTGAACCACGCCGCATATTCCGGGGTGTTGACCGTGGGCATCTGGCCCCAGCAGTTGAAGTCCTTGCGGTTGATCACACCCTTGGCGCCGAGGCCCATGACGAACTCGCGCTTGTCCTCTTCCGAGATCACGCCGATCGCGTTGGCCCCGGCCGCGTTGATCAGCTGGATCGCGTAGGAACCAAGCCCGCCCGACGCGCCCCAGACCAGCACGTTGTCGCCGGGTTTCAGGATATGCGGCCGGTGGCCGAACAGCATCCGGTAGGCGGTGGCGAGCGTCAGCGTGTAGCAGGCCGACTCCTCCCAGGTCAGGTGCCGGGGGCGGTGCATCAACTGCTGCGCCTGCACCCGGGTGAACTGGGCAAAACTGCCGTCCGGAGTCTCATAGCCCCAGATCCGCTGCGAGGGCGAGAACATCGGGTCGCCGCCGTTGCACTCCTCGTCGTCGCCGTCGTCCTGGTTGCAGTGAACCACCACCTCGTCGCCGACCTTCCAGCGTTTCACCTTGTCGCCGACCTTCCAGACGATGCCCGCAGCGTCGGAACCGGCGATGTGATAGGGCTGCTTGTGGCCGTCGAACGGGCTGATCGGGATGCCCAGCGCAGCCCAGACGCCGTTGTAGTTGACGCCCGCGGCCATCACCAGAACCAGCACCTCGTTGCTGTCGATTTCGGGCGTGTCCACCACCTCGACCTGCATGGCGGTGTCGGGTTCGCCATGACGTTCCTTGCGGATGGCCCAGGCATACATCTGTTTCGGAACATGGCCGAGGGGCGGCATCTCGCCCAGTTCATAGAGGTCCTTTTGCGGGGCGTCGTAAGCGACGATTTCCTGCTGCGTATCCAGCGCCATCATGGCCTCCTGCTGCTCATCCGTGCCGCGCCGCAGAATCAACGCGGGGCTTCGGCATGGGATATTCGCCATCGCGCAACAATGCAATAGCAAGACCGGGCAATGTTGTAATTTTATGTCTCGGCCGATGGCGGGTCCGGCGCCTTGGTAATCTTCAATGCCGCGGCTGCATCCAGCGCCTGCCGCGCAGGCGCGGCGTGAAACGCCAGAAGCCCCGCCATCCCCGGCGCGACCGACAGGAAACCGTCACGGTCGCTGACGATCCCGCGCGCGACCAGCGGCCGCAGCGCGGCGCGGGTCAGCGCCTCGGGCGCGGCGTCGGTCTGGCGCAGGATCGCCCCCGAGAGCTTGAGCCGCACCCGCAGCCCCGCCACCCGTGCCGTCAGCCCGGCCCGCGTCACCGGCCCGCCGTCGAGCAGCGCGGCCGCGACCAGCGGCACCGGTAGCACCGGCACCACCCGGCGGACCTCGGCCATCAGTCGCTCGGCCAGCGCGTCGGGAGAGGTGCCGGGCGCGGCGGCCAGATGGTCGCGCAGCGACAGGGGCGCGCCGAAACTGACCGCCGCATGGCCGAAGCCCGGAAACCGGCCACGCAGCTTGCGCCAGATCACCTTGGCGGCGAACCCCAGCACCACCAGCGGCCGGGCGCGGAACCGCCGCCCCCCGGCTTCATGCGCCTCGGTCAGAATCCGGTCCTCGATCACCCGGTCGTAGGACAGGCCCACGGGTATGAACACCACATCGCGCGGCCCCGCCGGATCGAAACCGCCGAGGATATGGCCCAGCAGCCCCCGCTTGGCCGGGCCGACCCTGCCGTTCAGGCTGAGCCCGCCTTCGGGAAAGATCGCCTGGGCCACGCCCTCGGCGGTGGTCATCTGCACGAAACGTTCCAGCACCTTGCGGTAAAGCGCGTTCATGTGCCGGCGGCGGATGAAATAGGCCCCCATCCCGCGCGCCAGCCCCGAAAGGGGCCAGACCCGCGCCCATTCGCCCACCGCGTAGGACAGCATCATCCGTTCGGACACCAGCCAGGTCACCAGCACGTAATCCATGTTCGAGCGGTGATTCATGATGAAGATCACCGTCGCGTCGGGGGTGATGCGGCGCAGCGCCTCGGGGTCGGCGGTGCCGACCCTGACCGTATAGAGCGCCTGGCTGATCAGCCGTGCCAGCCGCGCCGCCACCCCGAAATACAGCGTGGCCGAGAACCCCGGCACGATCTCGCGCGCATAGCGGCGGGCCCGGTCGAAGGCCACCTGTTCGGGCATGTTGTTGGCGCGGGCGTATTCCACCACCGCCTGCAATACCTGCGGGTCGTAGATCAGCCGCAGGATGCGGTCGTGCCGCTCCAGCAGCTTGAACGGCGTGATCGGCTGTTCCAGCCGCTGGTTCAGCCGCGCCACCGCGCGCTCCATCCGGCGCCGCAGCACCCATCGCACCCATGGCACGAGGATCTTGTCGAGCGCCGCGATCATCGCAAGGATCAATGCGAGCACAACAAGCCAGACGGGAAGTTCGACAGTGCTCGTCATCCCCGCCAAACTACAGGAAAGCGCCGCAGGGTAAATCCCGTGATGCCGCGACGCAGCAAGATTGCCATGGACATAATGTTGTCCCTGTGCCATTGCGAAAGCAACAATGTTTCGCGCAAGATTCGGAGGCCCGCCGATGTCCGATCAGACCCCCCAGCCCACCGCCCGGAAGGACCGGCCCTGGCTGTTCCGCACCTATGCCGGACATTCGACCGCCGCGGCCTCGAACACGCTCTACCGCACCAACCTCGCCAAGGGGCAGACCGGGCTTTCGGTGGCCTTCGACCTGCCGACCCAGACCGGATACGACAGCGACCACGAGCTTGCGCGGGGCGAGGTCGGCAAGGTCGGCGTGCCGGTGGCGCATCTGGGCGACATGCGCGCGCTGTTCGACGCGATCCCGCTGGAACAGATGAACACCTCGATGACGATCAACGCGACCGCGCCCTGGCTGCTGGCGCTTTATATCGCGGTGGCCGAGGAACAGGGGGCCGATGTCGCAAAGCTGCAAGGCACGGTGCAGAACGACATCATCAAGGAATACCTGTCGCGCGGCACCTATATCTGCCCGCCCCGGCCCAGCCTGCGGATGATCACCGACGTGGCCGCCTACACGCGCGAGCACCTGCCGAAATGGAACCCGATGAACGTCTGCTCCTACCACCTGCAAGAGGCGGGGGCGACGCCCGAGCAGGAACTGGCCTTCGCGCTGGCCACCGCCTGCGCGGTGCTGGACGATCTGAAAGGCAAGATCGCGCCCGGGGATTTCCCCGACATGGTGGGGCGGATCTCCTTCTTCGTGAACGCGGGGATCCGTTTCGTCACCGAAATGTGCAAGATGCGCGCCTTCGTCGATCTGTGGGACGAGATCTGCCGCGACCGCTACGGGATCGAGGACGCCAGATACCGCCGGTTCCGCTATGGTGTGCAGGTCAACTCGCTGGGCCTGACCGAGCCGCAGCCCGAGAACAACGTCTATCGCATCCTGCTGGAGATGCTCGCCGTCACCCTGTCGAAGAAGGCGCGGGCGCGGGCGGTGCAGCTTCCCGCGTGGAACGAGGCGCTGGGGCTGCCGCGGCCCTGGGATCAGCAATGGTCGCTGCGGATGCAGCAGATCGTGGCCTATGAGACCGACCTTCTGGAATACGACGACCTGTTCGACGGTAATCCTGCGGTGGAGCGCAAGGTCGCGGCACTGAAGGAGGGCGCGCGGGCGGAACTGGCGCAGATCGACGCCATGGGGGGTGCGATCGGCGCTATCGACTACATGAAGGGCCGTCTCGTGGAGGCCAATGCCGAGCGCATTGCCCGGATCGAGGCGGGCGAGACCGTGGTGGTCGGCGTCAACCGCTGGACCGAGGCCGCGCCCTCGCCGCTCACGGCGGGCGACGGGGCGATCATGGTGGTGGACGAAGCCGCCGAGGCCGACCAGATCGCCCGGTTGCAAGCATGGCGCGAGGCGCGGGACGAGGCGAAGGTCAAGGCCGCGCTCGACCGGCTGCGGCAGGCCGCCGCTTCGGGGCGGAACATCATGCCCGCCTCGATCGCCGCCGCGAAAGCGGGTGCCACCACCGGCGAATGGGGCGACATGGTGCGTGCGGCCTTCGGCCAGTATCGCGGGCCGACCGGGGTCAGCCGCAACCCCTCGAACCGTACCGAGGGCCTGGAGTCGGTGCGCGAGGCGGTCGATGCGGTCTCCTCGCGGCTCGGGCACCGGCTGCGGCTCCTGGTCGGCAAGCCCGGGCTCGACGGCCATTCGAACGGCGCCGAACAGATCGCCGCCCGTGCCCGCGACTGCGGCATGGACATCCATTACGAGGGCATCCGCCTGACGCCCTCGGAGATCGTCGCGGCGGCAGCCGATCAGGGCGCGGATGTGGTCGGGCTGTCGATCCTCTCGGGCAGCCACCTGCCGCTGATCGCCGAGGTGATGGAACGGATGCGCACCGCCGGGCTGGCCGGGGTGCCGGTGGTCGTCGGCGGCATCATCCCCGAGGAGGACGCGGCGAAGCTGCGCGCCATGGGGGTGGCGGCGGTCTATACGCCCAAGGATTTCGAGTTGAACCGCATCATGTTCGACATCGTGGCGCTGGTCGATGCCCGGCCGGTGGCGGCGGAGTGACCCGCCTCATCGGGGCATGACGCGCCCTTGCCCGGCGCCGCGCCGGCTGAGAGCCGGGGAGCCTCCGGCGGGGATATTTCTTTCACGGTGAAGCGCAAGGGGTGCTTCCTGTCTTTCACCGTGATGAAAGTATCCTCGGGGGTGAATTGGCCGCAGGCCAAGAGGGGGCGGACAGCCCCCCTTTTCCGCTCTCTACCCTTGCCCATTCACCATGGTGCGCCCGCGCGCCCCGTGATACGGGGGGCGCATGATGCGCTTCCCTTCGAGACAGGACATTCTGGACTGGATCGCCGACAATCCCGGCGAGACCGGCCGCCGCGAGATCGCCCGCGCCTTCGGCCTGCGGGGCACGGCCGAGCGGGCAGAGCTGAAACGCCTGCTGCGCGAGATGGAGGCGGCGGGCGAGATCGCCCCCCGCCGCCGCCCGAGCCGCGAGCCGGGCGGGCTGCCGCCGGTCACGGTGCTGACCATCGAGGGCCCGGACGGCGACGGCGATCTTTTCGCCCGGCCGCTGGAATGGGACGGCGAGGGCCCCGCCCCCCGTGTGCTCTACATCCCCGGCAAGGGCGACCCGGCGCTGGGCGCGGGCGACCGCATCCTTGCGCGGCTCGCCCCGGTGTCGGGCGAGGGCCACGGCCATGAGGCGCGGCTGATCCGCCACATCGGCCGCGAGGCGCAGCGGCTGGTCGGCATCTTCCGCAAGGGCTCGACCGGCGGGCGGATCGTGCCGGTGGACAAGGGCGCCGACCGGGAATGGCGGGTGGCGCGGGCCGACAGCATGGACGCCCGCGACGGCGAGCTGGTCGAGGCGGTGGCGAACGGCCCGCGCGGGCGGCTCGGCCTGCCGCAGGCCAGGGTGGTGGCGCGGCTCGGCGACCCGACGGCGCCGAAGGCGGTCTCGCTCATTGCGATCCACCAGCACGGCATCCCCGACGCCTTCCCCGATCCGGTGCTGGACGAGGCCGCGGCGCTGGCCCCCTTCGAGGCCGCGGAGGAGCGCGAGGACCTGCGCCCGCTGCCGCTGGTCACCATCGACCCCGAGGACGCCCGCGACCGCGACGATGCGGTCTTCGCCGCCCCCGACGACGACCCGGCGAACCCCGGCGGGCATGTGATCTGGGTCGCCATCGCCGATGTGGCGCATTACGTCCGCCCCGGATCGGCGCTCGACCGCGAGGCGCGGCATCGCGGCAACTCCACCTATTTCCCCGACCGGGTGGTGCCGATGCTGCCCGACGCGCTTTCGGGCGACCTGTGTTCGCTGCACGAGGCGGCGGACCGGCCCTGTCTTGCCGTACGCATGGTGCTGGACGCGCAGGGCGAAAAGCGGGGGCATCGCTTCACCCGTGGCGTGATGCGTTCACGCGCATCGCTGGCCTATGAGGCGGTGCAGGCGGCGATCGACGGTGTGCCCGGCGACCGCACCGCCCCGCTGCTCGACGGGGTGCTGCGCCCGCTTTACGCCGCTTACGCCGCCCTGCGCGCGGCGCGGGAAAAGCGCCAGCCGCTTGACCTCGACCTGCCGGAACGCAGGATCGTGCTGTCGGACGAGGGCCGGGTGCTGTCGGTCGCGCTCAAGGAACGGCTCGACGCCCACCGGCTGATCGAGGAATTCATGGTGCTGGCCAATGTCGCCGCCGCCGAGGAACTCGGCCGCCTGCGCCAGCCGCTCCTCTACCGCGTCCACGAGGAGCCGAGCCCCGAGAAACTCGATGCGCTGCGCGAGGTGGCCGAGGCGTCGGGCTTCACGCTGGCCAAGGGGCAGGTGTTGCAGACCCGGCATCTGAACCGGCTGCTGGCCCAGGCCGAGGGCACGGATTTCGACGAGCTGATCAATATCTCGACCCTGCGGTCGATGACGCAAGCCTATTACCACCCGGAGAATTTCGGCCATTTCGGGCTGGCGCTGAAGGCTTACGCGCATTTCACCTCGCCGATCCGGCGCTATTCCGACCTGATCGTGCACCGGGCGCTGATCGCCGCGCATCGCTGGGGCAAGGACGGGTTGTCAAAGGCCGATGCGGCGGTGCTGGACGAGACCGCGACCCATATTTCGGAAACCGAGCGCCGCTCGATGGCGGCCGAACGCGACACCGCCGACCGCTATCTGGCCGCCTGGCTGTCCGAGCGGGTGGGCGGCGCCTTCGCCGGCAGGATATCGGGGGTGCAGCGGTTCGGTGCTTTCGTCAAGCTGGACGAGACCGGGGCCGACGGGCTGATCCCGATCCGCGGCATCGGCCACGAGTATTTCCATTACGATGCCGAGGCGCAGATGCTGACCGGCAGCGACACCGGGCTGCGGATCGGCATCGGTCAGCGGGTGACGGTGCGGCTGGCCGAGGCGGTGCCCGAGACCGGCGGGCTGCTGCTGGAACTGTTGCAGATCGAGGACGAGGCCCTGCCCGCGGGCCGCGCCCGCACCCGGGGTCGGGGCAAGCCGCTGGGCCGCAAGCCGGGCCGGACGGCGGCGCGCAAGGGCGGGGGGAAGGTCCGGCGCGGGCGCTGACCCGGGCGGTTGCGTCCCTTGGTGGGCCGGGCAGGGGGCCGTCTGCCGCCTCCTGGCGTTCGCCTGTTCGCCGCTGAAAACCTGCCACCGGCAAGTTTTTCTTACGCCGTTCACCCCCGAGAATATTTTCATCAAGGCGAAAATGATGATTGCCCGTAATATTATTTCGCCTTGATGAAAATATCCCCGCCGGAGGCTCCCCAACTCTCGACCGGCGCGGCGCCGGACGGATGCCCCCGGCCCGCAACACCGTCCCCTTCCCGGCACCGGCGGGAGCCTGCCGTTCCTGCTCTGCCCCCCGCTTCACCGCCGCGCGGTTTCGCGTTAGACTGCCGGGCAAAACGGGCAGTCGCAGGACACGAGAGGCAGGTGAAATCATGTGGCGAAGAATGGCGATTCTCGGGCTTTCGGTGGCCCTGGCTCCGGTAGGCTGCGGTTTCGCCGGGCCTGAACGCTCGCCCCGGCCCGAGGCGCGGCCCGCAAGCCCCCCGGCGCAGGTGCGGATGACCCCGAACCCCGCTTTCGACCGCTGGGTCACCGGCTTTCGCCCCCGGGCGCTGGCGCAGGGGATCAGCCCCGCCACCTTCGACCGTTCCTTTGCCCAGGCGGGGTATATCGAGGACGTGATCGAACGCGACCGCAGCCAGGCCGAGTTCACCCGGGCGATCTGGGAGTATCTCGACTCCGCGGTCTCGGATGCGCGGATCGAGACCGGGCGGGCGATGCTGGCCGAACACCGCGCCGTGCTCGACCGGATCGAGGCGCGGTTCGGGGTCGAGAAGGAGGTCGTGGTCGCCATCTGGGGGATGGAAAGCAACTATGGCCGTTTCCGGGGCACGACGCCGATCATCCCGGCGCTGGCCACGCTGGCCTTTGACGGGCGGCGCGGGGCCTTTTTCGAGGAACAGCTGATCGCCGCGCTGAAGATCGTCGAGGCGGGCGACGTGGCACCCTCGGGCATGACCGGAAGCTGGGCGGGGGCGATGGGGCACACCCAGTTCATCCCGACCTCCTACCTTGCCTATGCGGTCGATTTCGACGGCGACGGGCGGCGCGACATCTGGTCGGACGACCCGACCGACGCGCTGGCCTCGGCTGCCGCCTATCTGGCGCGGTTCGGCTGGCGCAAGGGTCAGCCCTGGGGGATCGAGGTGCGGTTGCCCCCGAATTTCGACTATGCCCGCGCGGGCAAGTCCACCCGGATGGGCGCGGCCGAGTGGCAGGCGCTCGGGGTGCGGACCGCTGCGGGGGGCACGCTGCCGGACCACGGTCCGGCCTCGGTCCTGCTGCCTGCGGGCGGGCAGGGCGTGGCCTTCATGATCTTCGACAATTTCCGGGCGATCTCGCGCTACAACAACGCCGACAGCTATGTGATCGGCGTCGGGCACCTGTCCGATCGGCTGGGCGGCGCGGGGCCGTTCCGCGCCTCATGGCCGCGCAGCGACCGGGCGCTTGCCGCCGAGGAGCGGCGCGAGTTGCAGCAGCGCCTGACCCGGGCGGGTTTCGACACCCAGGGCGTGGACGGCCGGATCGGCCCCAACACCGTCGCCGCGGTCCGTGCCTATCAGCGGTCGGTCGGGCTGCGGCCGGACGGTTATGCGAGCCTCGATCTGTTGCGGCGGCTGCGGTAGGGTCTCCGTCTTCACCCCCAGGTCACTTCGCCCAGAAAGATGTAGCCCGCGCCGTAGATCGTCTTGATCAGGCGCGGGTTCTTCGGGTCTTCGCCCAGCTTGGTGCGCAGCCGCGAGATGCGCACGTCCATCGCCCGGTCGAAGCTTTCGCCCGCCGCGCCGCCCAGCGCCTCCTGCATCTGCGCGCGCGAGATCAGCCGCCGGGGGCTTTCGAGGAACAGCCGCAGCACCTCGCCTTCGGCATGGGAAAAGGGAACCTCGGCGCCGTCTTCCCCCCCGTCAACCTCGGGCACCAGCACGTAGCGGTCGAACTCGGCCCGCCAGCCATTGAACCGGGCGATACGGGCGCTGCGCGGGCTGTCGGCGCGGCCCTTGCGCAGCCGGGCGCGGACCCGGGCCACGACCTCGGCGGGATCGAAAGGCTTGATGATGTAATCGTCGGCCCCCAGTTCCAGCCCGGTCACCCGGTCCTGCACCTGCGCCCGGCCCGAGATGATGATGATCGCCGCGCCGGATTCCAGTGCCAGCCGGTGGACCAGCGCCAGCCCGTCGCGGTCGGGCAGGCCCAGATCGACAAGGCACACATCCGGCGTGCCATGGTTCAGCGCCGCCTCGAACTCGGTCGCGCGGGCGAAGGAGGTGACGCGGAAACCGGCCTCTTCCAGCGCGTCCGACAGCATCCGGCGGATCGCCGGTTCATCGTCGAGAATGGCGACATGCGGGGTGGTCATGCGGTGGTCTCCGACAGCGGGGCGGCGGCAAGGAAGGCGGCAAGCGCCCCGGCGTCAAAGGGCTTGGCCAGCACGGGAAAGCGTGCTTCGGCCCGCACCCGCACCGGATCGGTCGCGGGCAGCGAGGTCATCAGCCCGATCCGCGGGCCGCGCCCCGGCGACCGGGCCGCCAGCCGTTCGGCCAGCATGAGCCCGCTCATCCCGCCCGGAAGCATGATGTCCGACAGCACCATGTCGAGGCCGGGCAGGCCCGCCAGGGTCTCGGCCTCTTCGGCGCTTGCGGTCTCGATCACCGTATGGCCCAGCGTGCGCAGCATCTCGCGCACCGTCTCGCGGATCGTGTCGCTGTCCTCGACCACAAGCACCATGCCGCGCCGGGCAACCTCGGCCACCGGGCGCAGCGGCAGACGCAGGGTGACGCGGGCGCCGCCCTCGGGCCGGTTCGCCATCCGCAGCGAGCCCCCCGCAAGCTTGGCATGGTCATAGACCATGGCAAGGCCAAGGCCCGAACCTTCGCCGCCCTTGGTGGTGAAGAACGGGTCGGCCCCGGATTCGAGCGCCTCGGGGCTGAAGCCGGGGCCTTCGTCATCGACGGTGATTTCCAGCCAGGTGTCGCGCCGGGGCCGGATCCGCAGCCGGATGGTGCCGCCTGCCGGGCCCATCGCGTCGCGGGCGTTGAGGATCAGGTTCAGAAGCGCGTCCTGCAAGGCGCCGCTGTCGATCAGCACCGGCCCGTCGATACCCTCGGACCCGGCGTCCAGCCGCACCGTGGCGGGCAGCGCCGCAAGGGCCATCAGCCGCAGCCCGTCGAGGAACTCGGCCAGCCGGGTGGGGGCCGGGCGCAGCCCCGGCCGGCCCGAGATCGAGGCGATCCGGTCGAGCAGCACCCCGCCCCTGCGTGCCGCCGCCGCGGTGGCGGCCACCAGGTCGCCCGCCCCCTCGGGCAGGTCGGCCCGTGTCAGCCGGGCCTGAAGCCCGAGGATGATCGTCAGCAGGTTGGCGAAGTCATGCGCCATGCCCGAGGTCAGCTGCGCCGCCATCTCGCGCTTTCGCGTCTGGGCAAGCGCGGCGCGGGCCTGGGTTTCCTCGGTCACGTCCATCGACAGGATATAGACGCCGTTGATCGGCCCCTCGTCGATCCGGTCGGGGGTGAAGGCGGCACGGATGCGCCGCCCGCTGTCGTCGTCGGTGAATTCCATCACGCTCGGCTCGCCCGTCAGCGCCCGGCGCAGGTAGGGGGCGATCTTGCCTGCCACGGCTTCGCCCAGTGCCTCGCGGTTGTGCAGGCCCACCACGTCAACCGGCCGTCCGGGCAGGATCATGTTCAGCCGCCGGTTCGAATAGGTATAGCGCAGCGTGCGGTCCACATGCGAGATATGCGCGGGCATCATCTCGGTGGTCAGGCGGCTGCGGGCCTCCATCTCGGTCAGTTCGCGCTTGGCTTCCTCCAGCGCGGCGTTGGTGGCCGCAAGTTCGCGGTTCGCGGCCGACAGCCGCTCGGCATGGGTCAGAAGCTGGCCGGACAGTTCTTCGGACCGGGCGCGCAGCAGGCGTTCCTGATGCTTGATTTCGGTGATGTCGGTATAGACCGTGACCCATCCGCCCTGCGGCAGCGGCGCCCCCTCGACCGAGAGCCAGCGTTCATTCGGGCGCATGCGTTCCATATAGTGGGGCACGAAGGCGCGGGCGGCATCGACCCGCACCCGCACCGCCTCCTGGATATCGTCCACCGGCCCGTATTCGCCGCGGGTCACCAGAAAGCGGATCGTTTCCTCGAAGGTGATGCCGGGGATCACATATTCATCGGGAAAGTCGAACATTTCCTGATAGCGCCGGTTGCACAGTGCCAGCCGCAGGTCGCTGTCGAAGATCGAAAGCGCCTGCTGGATCAGGTTCAGCCCCGCCTGTGTCAGACCGGCCCGCATCTGTCCTGTCCGCCTTTCTCCTGAACGACCGGCTTCGGTCTGGTGCATGGCGATCTCCCCGCTGCCGCGCCTCCTGCCGCACTCTATCGCTAGTATCACCCCCGGCCCCGGGCTCCAATCGCCTTCACACCCCCGTTACAATTCGTAAGAATCCGGTAAAATTCAGGTAATGTTTCGCCGCCACCACCGATGGTGCGCAAACGGACCGGCAGGATGTGGCCCGTGCAGCGACGCGCCGGTGGTGGCCGGTGCAGGGAGGGGAGATCAGGGTGGCACAATCGGCGTCCTTGGAGGGGCTTCAAAGCATTCCCGCGCTTCTGGCCCGCAACGTGCGCGATCACGGTGCGCGTCCGGCCTATCGGGAAAAGGAATTCGGCATCTGGCAAAGCTGGACCTGGGCCGAAGCGGCAGAGGAAATCCGCAGTATCGCGCTGGGCCTGATGATTCTCGGGATCGAGCGCGGCGACTATGTGGCGGTCATCGGCCGCAACCGTCCGGCGCTTTACTGGTCGATGGTGGCGGCGCAGATGTGCGGCGCGGTTCCGGTTCCGCTTTATCAGGACGCCGTGGCCGAAGAGATGGCCTTCGTCCTCGACCACTGCGGCGCGCGTTTCGTCATCGTCGGCGATCAGGAACAGGTGGACAAGGTGCTGGAAATCCAGGACCGGCTGCCCGGGGTCGAGCATATCCTGTATCAGGACAAGCGCGGGATGCGCAAATACGACCACAGCCACCTGAACTGGCTGGATGACGTGGCCAGGGAGGGCCGCGCCGGGCACCAGCGGGTCGAGGCGGAACTGGACGCCCGCATCGCCGAACTGACCTGGGACAGCACCTGTGTCATGCTTTATACCTCGGGCACCACCGGCAAGCCCAAGGGTGTGGTGCTGTCGAACCGCAACATCATCCAGACCGCGAAGAACAGCTGCGAATTCGACGGGCTGGGGGTGGACAACGATGTGCTGGCCTATCTGCCGATGGCATGGGTCGGCGATTTCATCTTTTCCATCGGGCAGGCCTATTGGGCCGGGTTCTGCGTGAACTGCCCCGAATCGGCCGCGACCATGATGACCGACCTGCGCGAGATCGGGCCGACCTATTTCTTCGCCCCGCCCCGGGTGTTCGAGGGGCAGCTGACCAGCGTGATGATCCGCATGGAGGACGCAGGGCGGCTCAAGAAACGGATGTTCGACAGTTTCATGGCGCATGCCCGCAAGGTCGGCCCGGCGATCCTGGACGGCAAGCCGGTCGGCGCGGGCGACCGCTTTCGTTACTGGCTGGGCGGGCTGTTCGTCTATGGTCCGCTCAAGAACACGCTGGGGTTCAGCCGCATCCGCGTCGGCTATACCGCGGGCGAGGCGATCGGGCCGGAGATCTTCGATTTCTACCGCTCGCTCGGGATCAACCTGAAGCAGCTTTACGGCCAGACCGAGGCAACGGTGTTCGTCACCCAGCAGCCCGACGGCGAGGTGCGTTCCGACACGGTGGGCGTGCCCTCGCCCGGGGTCGAGGTCCGGATCGCCGAGAACGGCGAAGTGTTCTACCGCTCGCCCGGGACTTTCGTGGAATACTACAAGAACGCCGAAAGCACCGCCTCGACCAAGGATGCCGAAGGCTGGGTGGCCACGGGCGACGCCGGGTTCTTCGAGGACGGTACCGGCCACCTGCGGATCATCGACCGCGCCAAGGATGTAAGCAAGATGGCCGACGGCAGCCTGTTCGCGCCGAAATACGTGGAGAACAAGCTCAAGTTCTTCCCGAACATCCTGGAGGTGGTGGTGTTCGGCGCGGGCCGCGACAAGTGCACGGCCTTCATCAACATCGACCTGACCGCCGTGGGCAACTGGGCCGAGCGCAACAATATCGCCTATGCCTCGTATCAGGAACTGGCCGGGCACCCGCAGGTGCTGGACACGATCCAGAAACATGTCGAGGAGGTGAACCGTTCGGTCGCGGCCGATCCGATGCTTTCGGGCTGCCAGATCCACCGCTTTCTCGTGCTGCACAAGGAACTGGATGCTGACGACGGCGAACTGACCCGCACCCGCAAGGTGCGGCGCAACGTCATCGCCGAAAAGTTCGCCGACCTGATCGACGCGCTCTACGATGGCTCCAGGACCGTCAGCACCCGCACCGAAGTCACCTATGAGGACGGGCGCAAGGGTTATATCTCGGCCACGCTGGAGCTGCGCGACGCCGCGGTGCAACCCGCCCAGACCCGGAGGGCTGCCGCATGAACGCCGACACGACCGCAGCGGACGGATATGTCACCCCGGATGGCCGCAAGATCGGCGGCGTGCTGATGGAGATGAAGAACATCACCCTGCGCTTCGGCGGCGTGGTGGCGATCAAGGACATCAGCTTCGACATCCGCGAGGGCGAGATCCGCGCCATCATCGGGCCGAACGGGGCGGGCAAGTCCTCGATGCTCAACATCATCTCGGGCTTCTACGTGCCCAGCGAGGGCGAGGTCTGGTTCCGGGGCAGGCCCCGCCCGCACATGAAGCCCTATCAGGTGGCGCAGCAGGGCATCGCCCGCACCTTCCAGAACATCGCCCTGTTCGAGGGGATGAGCGTGCTGGACAACATCATGACCGGGCGCATCACCCAGATGGACGCCTCGATGCTGTCGCAGGCCGTATGGTGGGGCAAGGCCGCGCGGGAAGAGGACGAGAACCGGGAAAAGGTCGAGAAGATCATCGACTTCCTTGAAATCCAGCACATCCGCAAGACCCCGGTGGGTCGCCTGCCCTACGGGCTGAAAAAGCGGGTGGAACTGGCCCGCGCGCTGGCGGCGGAACCGATGCTGCTTTTGCTGGACGAACCCATGGCCGGGATGAACGTCGAGGAAAAGGAAGACATGTGCCGCTTCATCCTTGATGTGAACGACGAGTTCGGCACCACCATCGCCCTGATCGAACACGACATGGGCGTGGTCATGGATCTTTCCGACCGGGTGGTGGTCATGGATTACGGCAAGAAGATCGGCGACGGCTCGCCCGACGAGGTGCGCTCGGACCAGGCCGTCATCGACGCCTACCTGGGGGTGAGCAATGACTGATCGCATCCGCATCCGCATCGGGCTTCTGCCGCACCCGGGCCGGATTTCCGCGCCGACGCCCCACGCCGTGAATCCGGGCCGCAAATCAGGGAGGCCGTGATGTCTGACACCGTTCTTTTCGCGATGGAGGCCACGCTGAACGGCCTGACCGCCGGTATCATGTATGCGCTGGTCGCGCTGGGCTTCGTGCTGATCTTCAAGGCCAGCGGCATCTTCAACTTCGCCCAGGGGGTGATGGCGCTGTTCGCGGCGCTGACGCTGGTCGGGCTGCAATCGGGGCAGATCCCCTTCGCGCATCTGATCAACGCGATCTTCGGCACCCGCATCCATTACTTCGGCTGGACCATGCCGACGCTGCTGGCGATCGCCGGGACCGTGCTGGTGATGGTCGCCTTCGCCTGGCTGGTGGAGCGCTTCATCTTCCGCCACCTGGTCAACCAGGAGCCGATCATCCTGTTCATGGCCACCATCGGTCTTGCCTATTTCCTGGAGGGGCTGGGCGACATCATGTGGGGGGCCGAGGTCAAGCGGCTGGACGTGGGCATTCCGCAAGGCATGTCGGTCATGGTCGATGAGCTGACCTTCAACTGGTTCGGCTATGGTTTCTACCTTGACACGCTGGAGATCTGGGCCGCAGCCATCGCCGGGGTTCTGGTGGTCGGGCTGGTGTTGTTCTCGCAATACACCAAGCAGGGCCGGGCGCTGCGCGCGGTGGCCGACGACCATCAGGCGGCGCTGTCGGTCGGCATCTCGCTGCGCTACATCTGGGTGCTGGTCTGGACGCTGGCGGGTATCGTGGCGCTGGTTGCCGGGATGATGTGGGGCGCCAAGTCGGGGGTGCAGTTCTCGCTGTCGCTGATCGCGCTCAAGGCGCTGCCGGTGCTGATCCTCGGCGGCTTCACCTCGATCCCCGGCGCCATCGTCGGCGGGCTTATCATCGGGGTCGGCGAAAAGCTGTTCGACTTCTTATTCCAGCCCATCGTCGGCGGGGCCACCGAAAACTGGTTCGCCTACATGCTGGCGCTGGCCTTCCTGCTGTTCCGGCCACAGGGCCTGTTCGGCGAGAAGATCATCGAGAGGGTGTGACAATGGGGCCGGATTTCAACGACAGGACAACGGGCTGGGGGAACTGACATGCTTTACCGCGAGGCCGGCGACTTCAAGACTTCCTACCCGAGCGACAGCCAGACCTTTCCGATCCGGCTGGACCGCTACGGCTATTACGCGCTGCTGGCGGTGGCGATCGGGGTGGTTCCGTTCATCATCAACGACTACTGGGCCAATGCCATCGTCGTGCCGTTCCTGATCTATACGATCGCGGCGCTGGGGCTGAACATTCTGATCGGCTATTGCGGACAGCTCAGCCTGCGTATCAAGGGGTTCTACCTGGCGGTGGCGACACTGGCGGCACAGTTCTTCCTGATCTGGCTGTTCACCCGCACCGGCTGGTTCTTCAACCATTCGCCCACCGGCATGATCTCGGCCCCGGAACGCACGGTCTTCGGCCTTGCGGTCACCGGGCCGCGGGCCACGGCGGTTTCGGCCTATCTGATCTGTCTCGCCTTCCTGATCGCGCTGGCCTGGCTTGCGCGGAACCTGACCCGCGGCACGCTGGGGCGCAAGTGGATGGCGATCCGCGACATGGACATCGCCGCCGAGATCATCGGGGTCAACCCGCTCAGGGCCAAGCTGAGCGCCTTCGCGGTCTCGTCCTTCTTCATCGGCATCGCCGGGGCGCTGTTCTTCGCCGTCTATCTGGGCGCGGCCGAGGCGGGCGAAGCCTTCGGGATCGACAAGTCGTTCCTCGTGCTGTTCATGGTCATCATCGGCGGGCTGGGCTCGATCATGGGGTCGTTTCTTGGCGGCGCCTTCCTTGTGATCGGGCCGGTGATGCTCAAGCTGCTGCTGGTCAACCAGCTTGGCTGGTCGTCGGATCTGGCCGCGCATCTGGAGATCATGATCATCGGTGCGCTGATCATCGTCTTCCTGATCCTGGAGCCGCACGGGCTGACGGCACTGTGGCGCACCATCAAGGAGAAGCTGCGGCTCTGGCCGTTCCCCTATTGACAGGGGCCCCTACTGACAGGGGGCCCTGCCGACAGGGCGCCCGGCGCAGGAAAACATCGTTCAACGGGAGGAGAAGAAACCAATGAAGATCACCCATATCGCCGCCGCACTTGCGGTGAGCATGACGGCGGCGGGGCCGGTTCTGGCCGAAACCCTGCATTTTCCGATGTTCAACTACCGCACCGGCCCCTTCGCGCCGAGCGGGATCCCCTTCGCGGACGGGTATCAGGACTATCTGACACTGGTCAACGAACGCGACGGCGGCATCGGCGGTGTGCCGATCCGCATCTCCGAATGCGAAACCGCCTACAACACCGAGCGCGGGGTGGAATGCTATCAGAACATCCGCGGCGACAACCCGCTGATCCTGCAACCGCTTTCGACCGGCATCGTCTATCAGATCATTCCGCGCGCCGCCGAAGACGGTATTCCGATCCACTCGATGGGCTACGGGCGGACCTCGGCGGTGAATGGCGAGGTGTTCAACTGGACCTTCAGCTATCCGGCGAACTACTGGGACGGCGCTTCGGTGCTGGTCAACCATCTGCTGGACGAGAACGATGGCAGCCTCGACGGCAAGAAGATCATCCTGCTTTATCACAACTCGGCCTATGGGCGCGAGGCGATCCCGACCCTGACGCATCTGTCCGAACGTTACGGCTTCGACTTCCAGACCATCGCCGTCGACTCTCCGGGCCAGGAGCAGGGCAACCAGTGGTTGCAGATCCGCCGCGAGCGGCCGGATTACGTGTTCCTCTGGGGCTGGGGGGTGATGAACTCGGTCGCGGTGCAGGAAGCGTCCAACATCCGCTTCAACATGAACAATCTCTATGGCGTCTGGTATTCGGGTTCCGAGAACGACGTGATGCCCGCGGGTGCGGGCGCGCATGGCTATCGTTCGCTGGCGATGCACGGCACCGGGCGCGACTTCCCGGTCTATGAAGACCTGCAAACCCATGTCTATGACCGTGGCCTTGCGGCGGGTGCCGGGGACCAGCTTGGCAGCGTGCTTTATTCGCGCGGGATGTATGCGGCGATGCTTGCCGTCGAAGCCGCGCTGACCGCGCAGAAGATCCACGGGGTGGCCGCGATCAACGCCGCGCAAATGCGCGACGGCATGGCCAATCTGGTGATTACCGAGGAACGCATGACGGAGCTTGGCCTTGGCGGCATCGGGCCTGTGTTCAGTGTCTCGTGCCAGAACCACGGCGGCCCCGGCCAGGCGATGATCCAGGAATGGGACGCCAATGCCGGAAAGTGGAACATGATCACCGACTGGATCGCCTCTGACCGTGAACTGATCATGGAACTGGTGCAGGAAGACTCGCTGGCCTATGCCGCCGAGAACAACATCACCCCGACCTGCATGGACTGATCCGGCCACGCGCCCCGGCCCGTTGCGGCCGGGGCCCACAGAACACAACCTTTCCGGCGCGGGTCAGGCAACCGTGCAGGCCGCGCCGGAACCCCTCGAACCTGACGGGACCAGAACCATGCTCGACGCGGGACGCACGACCGAGACCCTTCTTGAGGTCAATAATATCGAGGTGATCTACAACCACGTGATCCTCGTGCTGAAAGGTGTGAGCCTCACGGTCCCCAAGGGCGGCATCACCGCGCTTCTGGGCGGCAACGGTGCGGGCAAGACGACGACGCTCAAGGCGATCTCGAACCTGCTGCATTCCGAACGCGGCGAGGTGACGAAGGGCTCGATCACCTATCGCGGCCAGCGGATCCAGGATCTCAGCCCTTCGGATCTGGTGAAGCTGGGCGTGATCCAGGTGATGGAGGGCCGCCACTGTTTCGAGCACCTGACGGTCGAGGAGAACCTTCTGACCGGCGCCTATACCCGCACCGACGGCAATGCCGCGATCCAGCGCGATCTTGAAATGGTCTATGACTATTTCCCGCGTCTCAAGGAGCGGCGCCGGTCGCAGGCGGGCTATACCTCGGGCGGGGAACAGCAGATGACGGCGATCGGCCGGGCGCTGATGTCGAAACCGGGGACGATCCTTCTGGACGAGCCGTCGATGGGCCTTGCACCGCAGCTTGTCGAGCAGATCTTCGAAATCGTGAAGGCCGTGAACGAAAAGGAAGGCGTGACCTTCCTGCTGGCCGAACAGAACACAAATGTCGCGCTGCGCTACGCCCATGTCGGCTATATCCTGGAAAGCGGCCGGGTGGTGATGGAAGGCACGGCGCAGGAACTGCGCGAGAACCCGGACGTGAAGGAGTTCTATCTCGGCATGTCCGAACAGGGGCGCAAGAGCTTTCGCGACGTGCGCAGCTACCGGCGGCGCAAGCGCTGGCTGGCATGATATCGGAAGCGGTCCGGGGACAGCCCGGCAAGGTATTGCGGTGAAGGAGCGGGCGGGCCCCGGGAAAAAGATGAAAGCGAATTTCGACGATCTGGAAACCCGCACGCCCGAGGCCCGCGCCGGGGATGTTGCCCGCGCCCTTCCGTTGCAGGTGGCACGGGCCCGGACGCAGGCCCCGGCACTGGCCGCTCTGCTGGCCGATATCGACCCCGCCGCGGTGACCGACCTCGATGCACTGGCCCGGCTGCCGGTGATCCGCAAGTCGGAACTGGTCGCGGCACAGGGCCGCACGCCCCCCTTCGGTGGCTTTGCCGCCCTGCCCGTGTCGGGGTTCGACCATATCTTCCAGTCGCCCGGCCCGATCTATGAGCCGGGCCGCGCCGCCGCCGACTGGTGGCGGCTGGGCCGGTTCGTGCATGCCTGCGGCATCGGCCCGGGCGATATCGTGCAGAACTGCTTTTCCTATCACCTCGTCCCTGCCGGGATGATGTTCGAAAACGCGCTTCGCGCGGTCGGCGCGGCGGTGGTGCCCGCGGGCACCGGCCAGACCGAGCTTCAGGTGCGCGCCGCCGCCGATATCGGCGTTACCGCCTATGCGGGCACGCCCGACTATCTGAAGGTGATCCTCGACCGCGCCGCCGAGATGGGCGTGGCGCTGAAGATCGCCCGTGCCGCCGTCAGCGCGGGGGCGCTGTTCCCCTCGCTGCGCGCGGAATACGCCGATCGCGGTATTGCCTGCCGCCAATGCTATGCCACCGCCGATATCGGCAATATCGCCTATGAGACCGAGGCGATGGAGGGGATGGTGGTCGATGAGGGCGTGATCGTCGAGATCGTCCGCCCCGGCACCGGCGACCCGGTGCCCGAGGGCGAGGTCGGCGAGGTCGTCGTCACCACGCTGAACCGCGACTATCCGCTGATCCGCTTCGCCACCGGCGACCTGTCGGCGGTGCTGCCGGGCATGTCGCCCTGCGGCCGCACCAACATGCGTATCAAGGGCTGGATGGGCCGGGCCGACCAGACCACCAAGATCAAGGGCATGTTCGTGCGCCCCGAGCAGGTGGCCGATCTGGTCGCCCGCCATACCGAGGTCGCCCGCGCCCGCGTCATCGCCTCGCGCGAGGGCGAGATGGACGTGATGACGGTGCAGATCGAGACCCGCGCCGCAAATCCCGCGCTTTACGAAGGCACGGTGCTGGACACGCTCAAGCTGCGCGGCAAGGTGGAACTGGTGCCGCCCGGCTCATTGCCCAACGACGGCAAGGTGATCGAGGACCGGCGCAGCTACGACTGATCCGGGGGCTGGCCGGGGTGGGCGATCCGCCCACCCGCGCCCATCCGCTTGTGCGCGCGATCAGTCCCGCAGCAGATCGTTGATGCTGGTCTTGGAGCGGGTCTGCGCATCCACCTTCTTCACGATCACCGCGCAGTAAAGGTGAACGCCGTTCTTCGACGGCAGCGAGCCCGCGACCACGACCGACCCGGCCGGAACCTCGCCATAGCTGACCGCGCCGGTGTCGCGATCCACGATCTTCGTGGATTGGCCGATGAACACGCCCATGCCCAGAACCGAGCCCTCGCGCACGATCACGCCCTCGACCACCTCGGAGCGGGCGCCGATGAAACAGTCGTCCTCGATGATGGTCGGGCCTGCCTGCATCGGCTCCAGCACGCCGCCGATGCCGACGCCGCCCGACAGATGCACGTTCTTGCCGATCTGCGCGCAGGAACCCACGGTGGCCCAGGTATCGACCATCGTCCCCTCGCCGATATGGGCGCCGAGGTTGACGAAGCAGGGCATCAGCACCACGCCCTTGCCGATATGGGCCGAGCGGCGCACCACGCAGTTCGGCACGGCGCGGAACCCGGCGGCCTTCCACTGCGCCTCGCCCCAATGGGCGAACTTGCTGTCAACCTTGTCCCACCAGGTGCCGCCCTGCGGCCCGCCGGACTGGACCTCCATGTCCTGAAGCCGGAAGCCCAGCAGAACGGCCTTCTTCGCCCACTGGTTCACGTGCCAGTCGCCGTTGTCGCGTCTTTCGGCCACCCGCAACTCGCCCTTGTCGAGCGCGTGCAGCACGGCCTCGATGGCGTCGCGGGTCTCGCCCCTTGTCGCGGGGGTGATGGTGTCGCGCGCCTCCCAGGCGGCTTCGATCGCGGCTTCCAGCGCGGCGTGCGGCATCGGTCTCATCCTTTCCTGTGGCCTCTCGGGGGCCTAGCCTATAGTCACCGCAGCACAGGCACGCAATGCGTGGAAGGAGCGCAGATGAAAGACGAGACCCGCAGCCACCCGTTCCGCGACAGTGTGGAAGATGTCGAAGCCGCCGTCCGCGCGCCCGACACTCCGCAGACCCGGGCACCCGCCTACCGGCTTGCCTTCACCGACGACGATTTCATGTGTCGGGAAGAGTTGCGGCCGGTGCGGCTGCAACTGGAACTGCTCAAGCCGCAGATGGTGATGGACGAACGCGGCATTCGCTCGACCATCGTGATGTTCGGCGGTGCACGCATCCCCGACCCCGTCAGTGCCGAAACGGCGCGCACCCCCTATATGGCCAGCCTCGCCGCCTATTACGACGAGGCGCGCAAGTTCGCCCGCACCATGACCGAGCGCAGCCTGAAAAGTTACGGACGCGACAACGTGATCGTCACCGGCGGCGGCCCGGGGGTGATGGAGGCCGGAAACCGCGGTGCGCAGGAGGTCGGCGGCCATTCCATCGGCCTGAACATCGTGCTGCCGCATGAACAGACGCCCAACGGTTTCGTCACCCCGGACCTGTGCTTCAACTTCCACTATTTCGCGATCCGCAAGATGCATTTCCTGATGCGGGCCTCGGCGATCTGCGTCTTTCCCGGCGGATTCGGCACCATGGACGAACTGTTCGAGTCGCTGACCCTGATCCAGACCGGACGGATGCGCCCGCTGCCCTTCGTGCTGTTCGGCCGCGAGTTCTGGGAACGGGTGGTGAACTGGGAGGCGCTGGCCGAGGCGGGCACGATCTCGGCCGACGACCTCGGCCTGTTCCGCTTTGTCGAGACGGCGGAAGAGGCGGTGGCGGCAATCGACGGCTGGCCCGCCAGCGATTGCTGAGCAACGGCGGGCAAGGGGGTTGGCCGACAGGTGGCAGAGTCTCCGAGGCGTAACCTGTCGCCCTTCCCACCCTTGCCCGGAATCAGGGCGCGTCAGCGCCGCCGTGCAGCGGCCGGTCGGCCCGGCACCACAAAACACCGACAATCCGAACCATTAGTCCCCCGTTCACCCTTGCCGGGCTATCCTGCCCCCGGGTGAATGAAAGGGTGCATGATGGCCGGGCAATCCAATGCCGCGCCAGTCATCATCAAACGCAGGAAGATCATCCGGGCGGGCGGGCATCACGGCGGGGCGTGGAAGGTTGCCTATGCCGATTTCGTGACCGCCATGATGGCCTTCTTCCTGCTGATGTGGCTGCTGAACGCAACAACCGAAACGCAACGCAAGGGGCTGGCGGATTTCTTCAACCCCTCGGTCCCGGTCAACCGTATCTCCGGCGGGGGGGAGGGGATGTTCGGCGGTGATTCGATCTTTGCCGACGACACGCTTGCCTTCAGCGGCACCGGCGCCAGGGTGCACCTGCCCCCGGACAGCGCCGCTGCCGGCGCCGAACCCGGCGGGGCCGAGGACGCAGACGGCATGTTGGCCGAGGTCGAGCAGCTTCTGTCCGGCCTTTCGGGCGAGAGCATGGAGACCGAATATCTCCTGCGTCATGTCGTCTCGCGTCTGACCGACGAAGGGTTGGTGATTGAACTTTCCGACCTTGAGGATGCGCCGCTGTTCACGGGGGACGGGGCCGAACCCGCGCCGGTGCTGATCGAACTTTCCTCGATGCTGGCCGAGGTATTTTCCCATGTCGACAACGGTGTGGCGGTGAACGGCCATGTGCGGGCCTATCCGATCATGCTGGTCGAAAACCCGGTATGGGATCTTTCCATGCGCCGGGCCGGGGCGATGCACCGGCTGTTGACCATCGCCGGTCTGCCGCCCGAACGGGTCCGGCGGGTGGCGGGCCATGCCGACCGCAAGCCGGTAGCGGCGAACCCGATGGCGGTGCGCAACAACCGGCTGGAACTGATCCTGCTGCACCGGGACAGATAGCGGGGGGCGGTTAGGGGGATGTTAAACCCCGCCGTGCATCCTGCGGCCAGACCGAATTCAGCCAAGAGGTGCGCAGATGACGATTTCTTCCTCGCTCAACGCCGGGGTGGCCGGGCTCAATGCCCAGGCGGTGCAGCTGGCGACCATCGCCGACAACATCGCCAATTCCGCCACCAACGGCTACAAGCGGGTGGTGACGGATTTCCACTCGATGGTGGTTTCCGGGGATGTCGGCGCGAAATATACCGCCGGGGGCGTGCGCACCACAACCGCGCGGATGATCGACGAACGCGGCGAGCTGACCGGCACCACCAACGCCACCGATATCGCGGTCGATGGGCGCGGCTTCCTGCCGGTCACTTCGGTTGCCGCGGTAAAGGGGCCAAGCGGAAACCTGCCGCTGTCGCTGGCCACGACCGGCTCGTTCCGGCCCGATGATACCGGGCTTCTGCGCACCGATTCGGGGCTTGCGCTCATGGGCTGGCCCGCGCTGCCCGACGGCACCGTGCCTGCCTATCCCAGGGACTCCACCGCCGGGTTGCAGCCGGTGATGATCGCCCGGGGCCAGCTTGTCGCCAACCCGACCACAGCGATGACCGTGGCGCTGAACCTGCCCGCCAGCGCCACCACGGCGGGCGCCTCGGGCGAGGTCATCGACCTGCCGGTTGAATATTTCGGCAACCTGGGCGGGTCCGAGGTTCTGAATTTCAGTTTCACCCCCACGGTGCCGGGCGCGGGTGCCGCGAACGAATGGACAATGGCGGTAAGCGATTCGGCCGCAGGCGGTGCGGTGGTCGGCGAATATGTCCTGACCTTCGACGACACCCAGGGCATGGGCGGCAGGCTGGCCACGGTGACGACGGTTTCGGGCGGCGCCTATGACCCGGCCACCGGCGGCTTCATGCTGACGCTGGCCGACGGCGACATCGCGGTGACCATCGGCCAGCCCGGTGCGCCCGGCGGCATGACCCAGCTTGCCTCCGCCTTCGCCCCGGTCGATCTGGGCAAGAACGGCGCCCCGGTCGCAAGCCTGATCGGGGTCGAGATCGACCAGAGCGGCTTTCTCGTCGGTGTGTTCGACTTCGGCCAGCCCCGGGTGCTTTATCAGATTCCGCTGGTCGATGTGCCCAATCCGAACGGCCTGACCTCGCTGCCGAACCAGACCTATCAGGTCTCGGCGCAAAGCGGGGCCTTCTACCTGTGGCAGGCGGGCGACGGGCCGGTGGGCAAGACCGCGGGCTTTGCGCGTGAGGAATCGACCACCGATGTCGCGGGTGAACTGACCCGGCTGATCCAGACCCAGCGGGCCTATTCCTCGAATGCCAAGGTCATCCAGACCGTGGATGAGATGATCCAGGAAACCAACAACATCAAACGTTGATTCCTGCGCCGGCGCGCAGGTCATGAAAGGCTGAGACATGAGCATATCCGCCACTCTCACGGCCGCCCTCAGCGGCCTTTCGGCCTCGGCCCGCGCGGCGGAAGCCGTGGCCGCGAATATCGCCAACGCCAGGACAGAAGGCTACGGGCGGCGCGAGGTCACCCTGGCCTCGCGCACCCATGGCGGGGTGGAGGTGACGGGCATCTCCCGCGCGCTCGACCGCGCGCTTCTCGACGACCGCCGCATCGCCGGGGCGGGGGCTGCTGCTGCGGGCCTCGCGGCCGGGTTCCTTGCAGGCGCCGAATCCGCCATCGGCCTGCCGGGTGAACCCGGCGCACTGGGAAGCCGGATCGCCGCGCTGGAATCGGCGCTGATCGCCGCCGCCGGTCGCCCCGATTCCGACGCGCATCTCGGCACGGTTCTGGCCGAGGCGCAGGGCATCGCCCGCCACCTCGCCATGGTCGGCGAAACCGTCCAGACCGCACGGGCCGAGGCCGACCACGCCATCGCCGCCGAGGTCGGGGCGCTCAACCGCAGCCTCGAACAGGTGTCGGCGCTCAACGCGAAGATCGCGGCCACCAGCGCGGCGGGGCGCGATCCCTCGTCGCTGATGGACCAGCGCCAGCAGGTCGTGGACCGCATCGCCGAAATCGTCCCGATCCGCGAGATCGCGCGCGAAGGCGGGCGGATCGCGCTCTATACCGCCGGGGGGGTGCCGCTGCTCGACACCGGGCGACCCGCGCGGTTCGGCTTTACCGCCACAGGCACGATCGCCCCCGACATGACGCTGGCCTCGGGCGCGCTGTCGGGGCTGATGCTCAACGGTCGGCCGATCGCCGTCACCGGGCCGGAAAGCCGCATCGCCGGAGGCACGCTCGCCGCGCATTTCGCGATCCGCGACGAGGCCGCGCCGCATGTCCAGACCCGGCTGGACGCGCTGGCCCGCGATCTGCTGGACCGTTTCGCGGGCCCCGACCCCGACGCCACGCTGGCCCCGGGCGCACCGGGCCTGTTCACCGATCTGGGCGGCCCCTTCGACCCGGCGCAGGAGGTGGGCCTTGCCGCCCGGCTGCGGGTCAATCCCGCCGCCGATCCCGCATCGGGCGGTGAACTCTGGCGCCTGCGTGCCGGGCTGGGTGCTGCCGTGCCGGGCGATCCGGGCGCAAGCGGGTTGCTCAGCGCGCTGGCCGATACGCTCGCCGCACCCCGCACGGTCGCGTCGGGTGGGTTTTCGGGCGCCCGCAGCGCCTCGGGCCTTGCCGCCGACCTGCTTTCCGGCGTGGCCTCCGCCCGGCTTTCGGCCGAGGCCGAGGCGGGCTTCGCCGCCAGCGCCGCCGCCGCGCTCGACAAGGCCGCGCTGGAAGCCGGGGTCGATACCGATCACGAGCTGCAACTCCTCTTGCAGATCGAACGCGCCTATGCCGCCAACGCCCGCGTCATCCAGACCGCTGACGACATGATCCGCACCCTGCTGGAGATCTGACCATGAGCCTGACATCCATCGGCGATCTTGCCCGCGGTTTCGTGCTGCAACGCCAGACCGCGGCGCTCAAGGCCGAAACCGTGCGGCTGTCCTCGGAACTCGTGACCGGCCAGGCCAGCGACCCGGCCCGGGCGCTGCGCGGCGAGATCGGGCCGCTTGCCGCCATCGAGACCTCGCTCGCCCGGATTGCGGGCTGGCAAAATGCCGCTGCCGGGGCGGGGCTGAGGCTCGACGCGATGCAGGCGGCGCTTGCGGTGGTGGACGATGCCGCCTCCGGCCTCGGTGCGGCGCTCGCCCTTGCCTCGTCCCCGGGCAATCCGCAACTTCTCGCCACCGCTGCGGCGGATGCGCGGGGAAAATTCGCCACCGTGATCGGCGCGCTCAACGCCCGCGCGGGGGATCAGACCCTGTTCGCCGGCCCGGCGACCGCGGGCCCCGCCCTCGCCCCGGCGGAAACGATCCTCGCCGATCTTGCCGCCGCCACGGCAGGCGCCACATCCGCCGCCGACATTGCCGCCGCGGTCGATCACTGGTTCGACGACCCGGCCGGCTTCCAGACCCAGGCCTGGCGCGGCAGTTCCGCCCCCGCCGGGCCGGTCCCCGTCGGTCCCGGCGAATCGCTGCATATCGGGGCGACCGCCGCCGATCCGGCCCTGCGCGAGACGTTGAAGGGCCTGGCCATGGCCGCGTTGCTCGACACCATGCCGCTTGCCGGTGCTGCCCGGGCCGATCTTGCCGGAATTGCCTCGGAGCGACTGCTGGGTGCGGCGCCGGAACGCGCCGGGCTCGCCGCCCGGCTGGGGGTGGCGCAAGGCGCCCTCGCCGCCGCCGAGACCCGCAATGCCGCCGAGGCGACCGGTCTCGGCATCGCCCGGCAGGGCCTGACCGGCGCCGACCCCTATGCTGTGGCGGTCGAACTCGAATCGGCACAGACCCAGCTTGAAACGGTCTTCACCGTCACCGCGCGGCTGTCGCGCCTCAGCCTCGCGGATTTCCTGCGATGATCCGCTTCCTGCTGATCGGCATCGCGCTGGTGCTGGCGTTTCCTGCCGAAGCCGCACCGATCCGCCTCAAGGATCTGGTCGAGTTCGACGGGGTGCGTGGCAACGACCTCATGGGCTACGGGCTGGTGGTCGGGCTCGATGGCACCGGCGACGGTATCCGCAACGCGCCCTTCACCGAAGAAATCATGTCGAACCTGCTTGAACGGCTCGGCGTGAACGTCACGGGTGAGCAGTTCCGCCCGCGCAACGTCGCCGCGGTCTTCGTCACCGCCACCCTGCCGCCTTTCGCGCGCACCGGCGGACGGATCGACGTGACGGTCTCGGCGATCGGCGATGCGCGCAGCCTGCTGGGCGGCACGCTGGTGATGACGCCCCTGAACGGTGCCGACGGGCAGATCTACGCCGTGGCCCAGGGCACCATCGTCGCCGGCGGTGTCGCTGCGGAAGGCGAGGCGGCGCGCACGGTGCAAGGTGTGCCGACCTCCGGCACCATCCCCGGCGGCGCCCGGGTCGAGCGGGAGCTGGAGTTCGACTTCGCCGGGCTGGACATGGTGCGGCTTGCGCTGCGCGAACCCGACTTCACCACCGCCGGGCGGATCGAGGCCGAGATCAACCGTGCCTTCGGCCGCCGGGTGGCGCGGATGCTCGATGCGGGGACGGTGGCGCTTGATATCGGCGCGACGCGGATGGAATCGCCCGCCCATGTGCTGGGCCGGGTCGAGAACCTGCGGATCGAGCCCGAAATCCGCGCCCGGGTGGTGGTCGATCAACGCTCGGGCACCATCGTCATGGGTGCGGATGTGCGCATCGGCCGGGTCGCGGTGGCGCAGGGCGGCCTGACCCTGCGGGTCGAGGAAACTCCGCTTGCCGTCCAGCCCAACCCGTTCTCTCCGGGCGAGACCATCGTCGTGCCGCGCACATCGGCGGAAATCGAAAGCGGCACCGACGCCGCCCTTGCGGTGGTGGGCGGGGGCACCGATCTTTCGACGGTGGTGGCCGGGCTCAATGCGCTGGGCGTGGCACCGCGCGATATGATCGATATCCTCAAGAGCATCAACGCCGCCGGGGCACTGCACGCGGAACTTCTGGTTCGCTGATCCGCGGAGAGCAGCAGCGGGCGCGGTCTTTCAGGCCGCGCCCGTTGTCTATTGTCCGGGAATGGGCAATTCCGGTGCAGTGCAGGAAACAGTTTTCGACCCTGATACGGCGGAACTCTCATTATACCGGGGTGATGCAGCGCCATGGGGGCGGCACCGGCTCCGCGCGTGACGAAACGGCAAGGGAGGGGGGGCAAGCCCGGGCAAGTGTGGATCTTGCCCGTGACGGGCCGGGGGTGCCGACAGCAGTGTGCCCGGGTGGTGCGGCCCGCCGTCCACCCGGGTTCAGAAATACCCCCGCACCAGCGCGCTGGAGATCAGGGTCCAGCCGTCGGCCACCACGAAGAACGCAAGCTTGAACGGCAGCGATACGATGGCGGGCGGGACCATCATCATCCCCATCGACATCAGCACCGCCGCCACCACGAGGTCGATGATCAGGAAGGGCAGGAAGATCAGGAAGCCGATCTCGAAGGCGCGGGTGATTTCGGACAGCAGGAACGAGGGCACCAGCAACGACAGCGAAGCAGCTTCGGGCGGATCTGTCACCGGCGCGCCGGGCCGCAGTGCCGCCATGGCCGCGAGCGTGTCGGGGTCGAGCCGCGCCGCCATGAACAGCCGGAACGGGCCGAGCGCGGCGGTGAAGGCCTCCTCGGTGCCGAGCCGCCCTTCTGTCAGCGGTCCGATGCCCTCGGTCCAGGCCGCGGTCAGCACCGGGTCCATCACGAACCAGGTCAGGAACAGCGCCAGCGTCACCATCAGCATGTTCGGCGGCGCCGCCTGAAGCCCGATCGCCTGCCGCAGGATCGACAGCACCGTGACGATGAAGGGAAAGCAGGTGATCATCACCGCCAGCCCCGGCACCAGGCTGAGCACCGTCACCAGCGCCAGAAGCTGGATCGTGCGGGTGGTCAGGTCGCCCCCCTCGCCGATGGTCAGCGTCACCTCCTGCGCCGCCGCCGGACCGGCCGGGAGCAGCAGGAGCAGGAGCAGCGCAAGGCGCATGGTCACAGCCCGCTGCGCAGGTCGGCCACTTCGGTGAGGCGGACGGCAAGTTGCCCCTCGCGCTCGCCGTCGAGTTCCTGCAACTCTCCCCGGGCGATCAGCCGGTCGCCGACGTAAAGTTCCACCGGGTCTTCCACCCGGCGGTCGAGCGGCAGCACCGTGTCGCACGTCATGCGCAGCAGTTCCGACACCCGCGGCCGCGCCTTGCCGACCGAGATCACGATCTCGATCGGCACCTGGCCGAAGGGGTTGGCGTTGTCGGCGGGGACGGGGGCAGTGCCGGGTTCATCCATCATCGGGCTCCTTCGCGGCAAGGTCGTAGAAATCATCAAGCAGCGCCCGGATCGCGGTCAGCGCCCCGTCAAGGTCGATCCGCACCCCGGCATCGCCGGCCTGAAGCCAGACCTGCCCCTCGCCCAGTGCCGGGTCTTCGACGATGGTCAGCGGCAGGCCCGGGTCGGGGCCGATCAGGTGTTCGGCTCCGGCCCGGCTTGCCGGGTGGAGATGCAGCACCAGGGGCGCGTCGGCGGCGGTTTCGGCCAGCGGCAGCAGCTGTTCGGCCACCAGATGCGGCAGCGTGCGCGCGGCGATCCCGGGCAGCAGGCGGGCGGCAATCTCTGTCAGCAGGGGTTCCAGCGCGCGCAGCACATGGGTGCGCGCGTCGTGATAGCTGAAGGAAAGCGCCTGAAGGTTGCGGCCGATCCCGGCAAGTGCCCGGGCCTGTTCCACCGCCTGGGTGGCCAGCGCATCATCCCATCCGGCGCGGTAACCGGCTTCGTATCCGGCCAGCCGGACCTGTTCCTGCGCGCCGTCCTCGGGCGTGTCGGGTGTGGTGGCGGGGTCGAACACCTCCAGCCTGATCTGCCGCGCCATCACCGGCTCTCCCCGCGCTCTTCCATCCAGCCGCGCAGGATCTCGATCGATTCGTCCTGCCGGTCGGCGATCAGCTTGCGCAACCGTTCCACCGGGTCGGCGGGCGCTTCGTTTTCGGGGGCCGGGACAACGGTGAGTTGCGCGGGCGTGTCGTCCCCGGCGATCTCGCCGGTGAGGACCGGCCCCGTTGTGGATGCCGCGCCGGGCAGCGCGGCGGGGGCGGTCATGGGCGTGGCGCGGCCCTGCGTCAGGATCGGGCGCAGCACGAACAGCCCGAGGATCAGTGCCACCAGCGCCGCCACCCCGAGCTGCGCCAGCGTCATCGGATCGAGCGGGAACCCCGGGCCACCGGCAAGGGTGCCTTCCTCGGGGACGGGTTCGAACGCCATGCTGCGCAGGGTGATCGTGTCGCCACGGTCCGCATCGAAGCCCACGGCCGAGGCCACCAGTTCGCGCAGGTCCGCGAGCTCTTCGTCCGGGCGCGGTTGCCAGAGCCCGTCGCCATCGCGCAGCCCGTCCACCAGCACCGCGACCGTGAGCCGCCGTACCGATCCCGGGGCGCGCTCCAACTCGCGCTGGACTTCGGACACTTCGTAATTCACCCGCTCGCGCGTTTCGTTCGACTGGCTGCGCGATTCGCCCGCGCCGGCGGCATCGCCTTCGGGCAGGTTCGAGGCCACGGTGACCCCTGCCGGATCGCCGCCGGAGGCGGAATCGCTGCGCGATTCGGTCTCGGTCGAGATCGCCACCCTTGTCTCGGGGTCGAAGCGCCGCTCGATGATCGATTCGCGTTCGGTCACCAGATCGACGCTGACCTCGACCAGCGCCTTGCCGGGGCCGACCCGGGCGGCAAGCAGCCGCTCTGCGTTGCGGCGCAACTCGGCCGCGCGGTTGCCCGCGGCGCGGGCCGGGCTGGTATCGTCCTCGGCTGCGACAAGGCCGATGGCGCTGTCGATCACCGCCACGTCCCCGGGCGCGAGCCCGGCCACCGCCGTCGCCACCAGATGCCTGAACGCCCGCGCCTGATCGGGCGACAGCGTGCCCCCCGCCGTGGTCACGGTGACCGAGGCGGTGGGTCGGGAATCGCGCCGGAACGGCTGGGCGGGCGCGGGGGCGATATGCACCCTGGCGCTGCGAATCCGCGGGCTTGCGGCGATGGTGCGGGCGAGCTCGCCTTCCTTCGCGCGCCAGTATGCGGCGTCGAACATCTGCGCCGTGGTGCCGAAACCCGAGAGCGAATCGAGCAGTTCATACCCCGCACCGCCGTTCGCGGGCAGCCCCTCGGATGCCAGTGTCATCCGCAATTTGTCCCGCGCACTGGCGGCGACGAAGATCGAATCGCCGCGGATCTGATAGGTGACCCTGCGCTGTTCCAGCGCCTGCACCACCTCGCCGGAACTGCCGGGTTCCAGCCCCGCATATAATAGTGCCATGGGCGGCGTCGCGGCCAGCCGGGCCAGCGCCAGCACCGCCACGAAAACCGCCACCGTGGCGCCGATGACGATCGCCCTGCGGCGTGGGTCGAGCGCGGACCAGAGGGTCGAAAACTGTTTCACCTGCATCTCCGGGGAATCGGGCTTCTGCCCTGATCTGCCGCCATCATGGGCCGGGCGGGCTTAACAATCGGTTAGTGACCGGCGGTTATAGCTGGGTGCAGGAACAGTACCGGAGACCGGACCATGACCGACGCCGCCCAGCCGCAGGATATCCCGGCCGAAGCCGCGCCCGCACGTTCGCGCAAGCCGCTTTTCATCGGGCTTTTGCTGGCGCTTCTGCTGGGGGGCGGCGGCTTTTTCGTCACCTTCTCCGGGTTGATTCCCCTGCCCGCGACGCAGCAGGCCGGGCCGGGGCCCGAGCCGCTGCCGGATATCGCCTTCGTGCCGGTGGAGCCACTCATGATCTCGCTTTCCCCCGGTGCGGGCGGCCGCCACCTGCGATTCGCGGCCGAGCTTGAGGTGGCGCGCGGCCATCAGTCCGAAGTGGCGCAGCTGATGCCGCGGGTGCGTGACGTGCTGAACGGCTATCTGCGCGCGGTCGCGGTGGCGGAGCTTGAGGATCCTTCGGCGCTGGTGCGGCTGCGGGCGCAGATGCTGCGCCGGGTGCAGATGGTGACCGGCGAGGGGCGGGTGCGCGACCTGCTCGTGACCGAATTCGTGCTGAACTAGGAGGGACGGGCATGGACCTGATCGCCGATATCCTGCTTGCCGCCGGGGCCTTTGCGGCGGCGCTTTACTGTTATGTGCTGTCACGGCGGCTTGCGCGGTTCACCCGGCTGGAAAACGGCATGGGCGGCGCGGTCGCGGTGATGTCGGCGCAGGTCGATGACCTGACCAGGGCACTGGCGCAGGCGCGCGGGGCGGCGGGCGAATCGACCGCGCGGCTCGGGGAACTGACCGCCCGGGCCGAGGCTGCGGCGGTGCGGCTGGAACTGCTGGTCGCGTCGCTCCATGACCTGCCCGACCCCGGTGAGGCGCCGGGCACCCGTGCCCGGTTCATCCGCCACCGCCCTGCCCGCGACATGGTCCGCGAGGCCGCGGAATGAGCGGGCGGTCAAGACGCAGGCCGCGCGGGGCACTTGCGGTGGTGGTGGCGATCCTGCTCGCCTCCGGGGTGATTCGTGGCGGGCTCGGGGTGGGTGGTGCGCTTGCCCGCGGGGCCGATGCGGCGCAGCCGGTGCCGGTGCAGGCCGAATCCGCCCCGCCCGGGGCCGACTGCGCCCTGCCCTCGGAACTGGCCGGGGCGCTGCGCCTGCGTGAAGAGCGGGTGCGCTTGCAGGAGGATGCGCTTGCAGGCCGGATGCAGGCGCTTTCCCGGGCCAAGCACATGGTCGAGGAGCGGCTCGCCGCGCTGACCGGGGCCGAGGCGACCCTGTCCGAGACCCTCGCCCGCGCCGACGGGGCGGCCGAGGGGGATCTGTCGCGCCTGACCGCGGTCTATGAGGCGATGAAACCGCGCGAGGCGGCGCAACTGTTCGAGACCATGGCCCCGGAGTTCGCCGCGGGTTTCCTTGGCCGGATGCGCCCGGATGCCGCCGCCGCGGTGCTTTCGGGCATGTCGCCCGACGCCGCCTATACCGTGAGCCTGTTGCTTGCGGGTCGCAACGCCTTGGTGCCGCGCGAATGACCGGCAGGTTCACACCGGCCCGTGCGGCCATATCGAAGGGGGGATCGGCATGATCGGTCTGGTCGGGATTGCCGTCGTCTTCGTGATGGTGTTCGGCGGCTTCATGCTTGCGGGCGGGCAGCTTGTGGTCATCCTCTACGCGCTGCCGTTCGAGATGGTGATGATCGGCGGTGCCGCGGTCGGGGCCTTTCTGCTGGGAAACGACCTGTCGGGGGTGAAAACCACGCTGCGCGACCTCGGCAAGGTGTTCCGCGGCCCGCGCTGGAAACCCGCCGACTACCGCGATCTGTTGTGCCTGTTGTTCGAACTGATCCGCATCGCCCGTTCGAACCCCGTCGCGCTTGAGGAACATATCGAGACGCCGCGGGATTCGGCGATCTTCGCCCGCTATCCGCGCATCCTGCACGATCATGAAAGCGTCGATCTGATCTGCGACACGCTGCGCGCCGCGGGGATGAATTACGACGATCCGCATCAGGTCGAGGAGGTGCTCGACAAGCGGGTCGAGACGAATCAGCATCACGCGCTGCATTCCAGCCACGCGCTCCAGACCACGGCCGACGCGCTCCCCGCGCTGGGGATCGTGGCGGCGGTGCTCGGGATCATCAAGACCATGAGCTCGATCGACCAGCCGCCCGAGATCCTCGGCAAGATGATCGGCAGCGCGCTGGTGGGCACCTTCCTGGGGGTGTTTCTCGCCTACGGGATCGTCGGCCCCTTCGCCTCGCGGGTGCGCGCCGTGACCGAGGAGGACGCCCATTTCCATCTGCTGATCCGTGAGGTTCTGGTGGCGAACCTTCACAACCACCCGGCGAATATCTGCATCGAGGTCGGGCGCCAGAATACGCCGCACCATATCCGGCCGAGTTTCACCGACCTGGAAACCGCGCTGCGTGCGCTGCGGCAGGAGGCAGCCTGATGCTCCGGCATGTGCCGATGCTGCTGGTGCTGCTGGCGCTCTGGGCCGGGGCGGCGGCAGCGCAGGTTCCGGCGGTCGGTGTGAGGTCGGGTGAGCATCCGGGCTTCACCCGGCTGGCGATCGATCTCGGCGATACGCCCGACTGGGCCTTTGGCCGCACTGCGGACGGTTATGCGTTCCGTGTGGCGCGCGGGGGGGTGCGCTACGATCTTTCGCGGGTGTTCCGTCATATCGGCCGCGACCGGTTGTCGGCGATCTGGGCCGACCCTGACAGTGGCGACTTGCGGCTCGGTATCGGCTGCGCCTGCCACGCGGTTGCCTTCGAGGCCCGTCCGGGGGTTGTGGCGATCGATATCCGCGATGGCCCGGCCGTCGAGGGTTCGGGGTATGAGCGCGCGCTGGCCGCCCCCGACGGTCCCGCCGTTGCCCCGCCTGGTTCCCGGCCCGTCCGCCGTCCGCAGCCCCGGCTGGGCGGTGCGCTTGTGCAAGCCCCCGTCCCCGCCCCGCCGGCCACGGCCCTGCCCCGCAACGGAACGGCGGAGCAGATGGCGGTGCCGCCCCCCGATCCTCTGCCCCCGCCGTTGCCGGATCCGCGGGCGGTGCTGTTGCGGAATGCGTTGCTCGACCGGATCGGCGCGGCCGCGACACATGGTCTGGTCGAGTCGGTCGCGCCGCTGCCCCCGGATATGGTCCCGAACATGACCCCGAACATCGGCAGCGACACCGGTCCGCCCGCCGCCGCCCATCTGCACCTGCGCGACGGCACCCACCGGCCCACGCCCTTCACTGGCGAGGGGGGCACCTGCCTGTCCGATGCCGATGTCGCGCTGGCCGACTGGGGCGGCGATATGCCCTTCACCCTGCGGCTGGCCGATCTGCGCTCGAAACTGCTTGGAGAGTTCGACCGGCCCGATCCGGCAGTGGCGCTGGCGCTGGCCCGGCTTTACCTCCACGCCGGGTTCGGTGCCGAGGCGGCCGAGACCATGGCGGCTTTCGGCAACGATACCGCCGCCACGCCGGTGATTGCGGCACTGGCCGCGGTGATGGATGGCCGCCCCCCGCCCGGGGATCATGCGCTTTCGGGAATGGAAGGGTGCGACGGTGCGGTGGCACTCTGGGCGGTGCTGGCACGCCCGTCGCTTTCGCCGGGGGATGCGGTCGAGGACGCGGCGGTGCTGCGTGCCTTTTCCGCCCTGCCGCTGCATCTGCGCCGACATCTCGGCCCCGACCTGTCGCGGCGGTTTCTCGAACTGGGCGACGAGGGTGCGGCGCAGGCGGCGCGTGATGCGGTCGGCCGCGCCCCGGGCGAGCCCGGCGGGCCGATGCGGCTGGCCGAGGCCCGCGCGGGGCTGGCGCGGGGTGAGACGGCGGCGGCCGAGGATGCGCTGCGCACACTCGCCACCGCCAATGACGCCACCGCGGCTGAGGCGATGGTGGCGCTGACCGAAAGCGTGATCGCCCGTGGCGGCATGCTGGATCCGGGGGGGTTCGCCGCGCTCGGGGCGCTTGAACGCGAACACCGTGGCGGCCCGGCGGCGGCCCCCCTGCGCCGGGCGCTGGCGCTGGCGACGGCGGCTTCGGGCGATTATGCCGAAGGCTTTGCACTGGCCGTCGGGGCGGGCGACATCCTGCCCGATCTCTGGCGGATGCTGGCCGAACGTGGCGGCGACGATGCGCTTTTGCGACATGCGCTTGCCGATGTCCCGCTGCCTGACCTGCCCGCCGCAACCCGGAGAGCGCTGGCCGGGCGGCTCCTTGATCTCGGTTTTCCCGAGGCGGCCGAGGGCTGGATACCCCCGCCCCGGGGGGCGCAGGAGGACCGGCTTGCCGCCCGCGCCGCGCTTTTGCGCCGTGACGGGCGGGGGGTGCTGCGGCTGCTGGCCGGAGAGACCGGCCCGGAGGCCGCGGCGCTGAGGGCCGAAGCGCATGAACTGCTTGGCCGACATGGGGCCGCCGCCCGCGCCTGGCAGGAGGCTGGCGAACCCGGTCGGGCCGAACATGCCCTGTGGCGCGCGGGTGAGGCCGGGCCCGAGCCTGTCGGCCCCGAACCGCCGGAGCACCCGACCGGAACGGACCCCGCCGGGCCGCTCGCCCATGGCCGGTTGCTGCTTGAAGCAAGCCGCGAGACCCGGATCACTATCGACCAGCTGCTCGATACCTTTCCGATGCCCGCGGATACGGCCCCCACCGCAACGCCCCGAGCGGTTGAGCATTTGGAAAGGAATCACCCCTAGGCTGCGACTCGGGGCGGGTGCCCCCGGCTTGCGGAGAACCGCGGCCGCATAACGGGAAATCGGGGAAGAATCGAAGATGACGACAGGCCTCCCCCATCCGGGGCACATCATGGCACTTGTCTGTGTGCTGCTTTTGCTGTGGGTGCCGCCCGTCGGTGCCGCGACCGGCCCGGCCGCGCTTTGCGAGGCCGCCGCCGCCCGTGCCGCCGCGGAAACCGGCGTGCCCGAAGCCGTGCTGCACGCCATCGCCCTGACCGAGACCGGGCGCAGCATGGGCGGCACGATGCGGCCCTGGCCGTGGACGCTGAACCAGGCGGGTCGCGGGGCCTGGCTGGAAACCCGCGCCGGGGCGCTGGAGCGGATCGGGGCGATCCTCGCCTCGGGCGCGGGAAATGTCGATATCGGCTGTTTCCAGATCAACCACCACTGGCACGGCGCCGCCTTCGCCTCACTCGATGCGATGATCGACCCCGACACCAACGCCCGCTACGCTGCCCGGTTGCTTGCCCGGCTCCATGCGGAAACCGGCGACTGGACGGCCGCCGCCGGGGCCTATCATTCGCGCAGGCCCGGCGATGCCGCCCGCTACGCCGCGCGCTTCGCCGCCCATCTCGCGGTGCTGCCCGCGCCGGACCCGGCACCCCCGCGCCTCGTGCAGGTCCGCGCCAATGCCTACCCGCTGCTTCAGCCCGGCAGCATGGCGACTCCGGGGTCGCTCTATGCCGCCCCGCCGCAGCCTGCCCGCGCACTGATCGCAACCGGCTCCCGGCCGCTGATCGGCGGAGGTTGAGCCATGCCGAAACTCACCCTGACCCTGCGCGACCTGTTCCGGCCGACGATCCTGCTGGCGCTCGCGCTCATGACGGTGATCGTCATGATGATCCTGCCGGTTCCGGCCTGGTTCGTCGATATCGGCCTCGCCGCTTCCTTCGCGCTGGCGATCCTGATGTTCACCGTGACACTGTTCATCGAGCGCCCGCTTGATTTCTCGGCCTTTCCCACGGTGCTGCTTGCCTCGCTGCTGCTGCGGCTGTCGCTCAGCATATCCTCGACCAAGCTGATCATCGGGCAGGGCCACAGCGGCACCGATGCCGCGGGCCAGGTGATCGAGGCATTCGCGAGCTTCATCATGGGCGGTTCGGTCGTGCTCGGGGTGGTGATCTTCTGTATCCTGCTGATCGTCAATTTCATCGTCATCACCAAGGGCGCGGGCCGGATGGCCGAGGTCGGCGCGCGCTTCGCCCTCGACGGGATGCCGGGCAAGCAGCTTGCGATCGACAGCGACATGTCGGCGGGCGCGATCGACCATGCCGAGGCGCGGGCGCGGCGCGAGCGCGAACAGGCCGAGACCAACTTCTTCGGCTCGCTCGACGGGGTGTCGAAATTCGTCAAGGGCGACGCGGTGGCGGGGCTGCTGATCACGCTGCTCACGATGGTGATGGGGCTGGTGCTCGGCGTCGTCGTCCACGGGATGCCTTTGGGCCGCGCGTTCGAGACCTATGCGATCCTGACCGTGGGCGACGGGCTGGTGAACCAGATCCCCGCCGTCATCATCTCGGTCGCGGCGGCGCTGCTGCTCGCGCGCGGCGGGGCGACCGGGGCGACCGACATGGCGGTGTTCAGCCAGCTTGGCCGCTATCCGGCGGCGCTCGGCACGGTGGCGGTGCTGATGGCGCTGTTCGGGCTGGTGCCGGGCCTGCCGATGCTGCCCTTCCTTGCCGGGGCCGCGGCGCTGGGTGCGGCGGCGATGCTCGGGGCGAGCCGCCCGCCGCCCGAGGATGTGCAGGCCGCCGAACCCCCCGCACCGCGCCAGCGCCCGATTGGCGACGTGCTCGACTTCGACGAGATCCACGTGGAGTTCGCCCCCGATCTGGTGCCGATGGTGCTCGACCCGGCGACCGGGCTCGACGCGCGGATCGCCAGCATCCGCAACCATGTCGCCGCCAGCTTCGGCCTGATCCTGCCCGAGATCCGCCTGACCGATGAGGCCGTTCTGCCCCCCGGCCACTACCGCATCCGTATCCAGGGGGTTGAACAGGCGCGCGACCGGCTCTGTCCCGGCCGGGTACTGGTGCTGCCGGGCGAGGGCGAACACGCGCTGCCCGAGGGCGAGGATGTGAGTGAGCCGGTCTATGGCGCCCCCGCCCGCTGGATCGCCGCCGACCGGCAGGAAGAGGCCGTGCTCGCGGGCCTCACCACCGTCACCCCGGCCGAGGTGCTGGCCACCCATCTGCTTGAGGTGATGAAATCCTCCTTCGCGCGGCTCCTGACGCTCAAGGGGCTGCGGCGGCTGCTCGACGAATTCGCCAACCTCTCCGACCCGGTGCGGGCGGCGGCGAACCGGCGGCTGCTGGATGAGTTGATCCCCGACCGGGTGCCGGTCGATCTGCTGCTCGCGGTGCTGCGGCTGCTGTTGGAGGAGCGGGTGTCGGTCCGCAACCTGCCGCTGATCCTCGAGGCGATCGCCGAGTTGCGCGGTACGCCGCTGCCGCCCGAGGCGGTCTGCGAACATGTCCGCCGCCGCCTCGGCTTCCAGATCGTCGCCGGGCTGAAGCGCGAGGACGGCACCATCCCCCTTGTCCAGCTTGCCCCGGAGTGGGAGCAGACCTTCGCCCGCTACCAGATCGAGGGTGAGCGCGGCGTGCAGGACGTGGCCCTGCCGCCCGAGCAGTTCAACCGGCTGGCCGACGCGCTGGGCGAGCGGCTGACGAGCCTGTCGCGCGGCGGCGCCGCGCCCGCGCTGGTGACCTCGGCGCTGCGGCGGCGGTTCCTGCGGACCGTGCTGGGCACAAGGGGCCTGCCCGCGCCGGTGCTTTCCTATGACGAGATCGGCACCGAGGCCCGGCCCGCCCTGCTCGGCATGATCCCGGCATGAGCGAACTTCTCGCCCATCTCGACACGCTGGCCGAGGGGGCGCGGGCGATGTTCTGGGCCGGGTTTCTGGTCTTCGTGCGGGTGGGGGCGATGATGGCGCTGCTCCCGGCCTTCGGCGAACAGACGGTGCCGCCCCGGGTGCGCCTGGCGGTGACGCTGGCCTTCACCGCGGTGGTTGTGCCCGCGGTGTTCCCGATGCTGCCGGAGGCCCCCGGGCCGGTTGCCATGCTGGCCGAGGCTGTGGTGGGGCTGATGCTGGGGGCCGGGCTGCGGCTTCTGGTCCACGGGCTTCAGACTGCGGGGACGATGGCGGCGCAGGCCACCTCGCTGGCGCAGATCCTTGGCGGTGCCGGGGTCGATCCGCAACCGGCGATGGCGCGGGTGCTGGTGGTGGCCGGGCTCGCGCTTGCGGTGGCGGCGGGGCTGCATGTCCGGGCGGCGGAACTGCTGATCCTGTCCTATGACATGCTGCCCGCGGGCCGGTTTCCGGCGGCGGAGGATGCCGCGCAGCTCGGCGTGGCGCAGGTGGCGCGGGCCTTCGCGCTGGCGTTTTCGCTGGCGGCGCCGTTCCTGATCGGCTCGCTGGTCTATAACGTCGCGCTCGGGGTCATCAACCGGGCGATGCCGCAACTGATGGTCGCCTTCATCGGCGCCCCGGCGCTGACGGCGGGCGGGCTGATCCTGCTCGCGGTGCTCGCGCCCGTGATGCTGACGATCTGGATGCAGGCGCTTGCGGGCCAGCTTGCCGCACCGCTTTCTGTGCCGCGATGAGTGACGATACCGGCGCGGCCGACAAGGAGCACGAACCGACCGAACGCAAGCTGGAGGAGGCCCGGCGCAAGGGCGAGGTCCCGCGCGGGCGCGACCTGTTCGCGGCGGCGGCTTTCGCCGGGCTGCTGCTTGCCGCGCTGATGGCAGGGGGCCCGGGGCTGATGCGCGCGTCCCAGGCGGGCGCGGTGCTGATCGACCAGGCGGAGCGGCTGGCGCCCCTGCTGTTCTCCGGGGCGAGCGCGCCGCTCGGGGGGGTGCTCTGGGCGCTGGCGCTCGGCCTCGGGCCGCTGTTCCTGCTGCCGATGCTCGCGGTGTTCGGCATGGTTGTGCTCCAGCGCGCGCTGGTCTTCACGCCCGACAACCTCAAGCCCAAACTCTCGCGCATCTCGCCCTTGCAGGGTGCGAAGAAGAAATTCGGCCGCTCGGGCCTGTTCGAGTTCGCCAAGAGTTTCGTCAAGCTGCTCGCGGTTTCGGCGGTGCTGGGCGTCTATCTTTCCGCGCGCCTGCCCGACCTCATGCTCGCCCCGCATCTCGGCCCCGGCATCGCCACCGCGATGTTGCTGGAACTCGTGCTCGGGTTTCTCGCGGCGGCGGCGGTGTTGCAGGTGGCGATCGGGGTGCTCGACCTGCTCTGGCAGCGTCATGACCACCTGCGCCGCAATCGCATGACGCGCAAGGAGATGATGGACGAGTTGAAGAACACCGAGGGCGATCCGCATGTCAAGGCCCAGCGTCGCCGCCGCGGTATGGATATCGCCACCAACCGGATGCTGGACGATGTGCCCGGGGCGGATGTGGTGATCGTCAACCCGACCCATTACGCCGTGGCGCTGAAATGGAACCGCACGGGTGGCCGTGCGCCGGTCTGCGTCGCCAAGGGGATGGACGAGGTTGCCGCCCGCATCCGTGCCCGCGCCGCCGAAGCCGGGGTGCCGGTCCGGCATGACCCGCCGACCGCGCGGGCGCTTCATGCCGCCGTCGCGCTGGGCGAGGAGATCACGCCCGATCACTACCGCGCCGTCGCCGCCGCGATCCGTTTCTCCGAGGCGATGCGGGCGAAGGCGAGGGCGGTGCGATGAGCAAGCCCGAACTCGACCGGCTGGCGGTGCTGGCGCGGATGGTGTCGCAGGCGCGGCTGGCCGAACTGGAGCGCGCGGCGCGGGCGCGGGATGAAAGCCGCGAGAAGCTTGCCGCGTTGAACCGGCCGCTGCCCGAGGGGGCCGACCCGCTGGCGCTGGCTCCGGTCGCGCTGCGCTATGACCGCTGGGCCGAGGCGCGGCGGCGCGAGATCAACCTGGTGCTGGCGCGGCAGACGGCGACCTGGCTTCAGGCGCTGGAGGTCGCGCGCGGCGCCTTCGGCCGGGCCGAGGTGCTGCGGAAACTGGCGGAACGGAAGCGGCCCTGAAGCAATTCAGGAAAAGTTGGGCGGTGTCTGCCTTACGTGTTGGCATGGTCGTCTGGAGCGCAGCCTTTGCCCGGAATCAAGGTGCGCGAGCACCGCCCGGACGGTCGGCCGCTATCGTGACGTCACCGCAGGCACATACGTGGGGGTAGTCGGCACCATAAACTGCCAGACCACAATCGACAAAAGCGGCCCCCCGCGGTCGGTCCTGCCCTCTGTTTCGCAGAATATTTGCGCCGTTCCGGCGAAAGCCGGGACGCTTCAATTGTCCTGCCGCATGATGTCGGTGATCAGCACATCGCTGACGCCGGGGCCGATCACCCGCCGCGCGGCCTCAAGCAGCGCCTGCCGCAGTTGCGTCAGCGTGGTGGCGTCGGTGAAGCTGCCGCGGAAGCCGCCGATATTGGCATGGTCGAACAGCACCCGCAGGAAAGCATCGCGCAGCCTGGGTTCGCGCGAATAGACATCCTCGCTGCGGCCGCTGCCGATCTCGATCCCGAGCGAGAGGATGACCATCGAGGTCACCCGCCCGTCCTCGACCACCGGCACGACGAACTGGTTGTTGAGCCGGACGTAATCAGGCGCCACCGTGGGGGAGGATGCGGGGGCAGCCGCGACCTCTTCGGCCTCGGCTGCGGGTTCCGGCGCGGGGCGAAGGAAGAACCCGGCCCCCGCCCCGGCGGCAAGCCCGATCAGGGCGAGAAGGACCGGCAGGAGTTTGCGCATCACCGCACCTCAGAACGGAAGAAGGATGTCGGCGATCTGCTGGCCGTAGCGGGGTTGCTGCACCTCGCTGATCCGGCCGCGCCCGCCGTAGGAGACCCGCGCCCCGGCGATCCGGTCGTAGCGGACTTCGTTCTGACGCGAGATATCGGCCGGGCGGACGAAACCGCTGACCAGCAGTTCGCGCAATTCGTGGTTCACGCGCACCTCCTGCTGGCCCTCGATCCGCAGGACACCGTTCGGCAGTTCCTCGACCACCGCGGCGGCGATGCGGAGCGTGAGCTTTTCGTTCCGCCGCACCGAGCCGTCGCCGGAAAAGCTTGACGTGCCGGTGGTCGAGACCGCTTCGGCCATGCTCGCGCCTTCGGGCAGGTTGCGGTCGATGCGCTGCGGGATTCCCAGAAGCTGCGGGATGCCCATCGACTGGTTGCCGTTCAGCGAACGGTCGGTGGTGTTCGATATCTCGGCCCGGTCGTCGATCTCGACCACCACGGTCAGGATATCGCCGCGCCGCGCCGCGCGCCGGTCGTCGAACAGTGCCGCATGACCGGCGGCCCAGAGCGAGGCGGCCTCGGTCGGGTGGTCCCGGTCGGCGACCAGCGGCAGCGGCACGTTATACATCGCGTGATGCTGTGCCGTGGTATCGAGCGGGCTGAAGCCGGGCGCCTTGCCCACCTCCTCCAGCCTTCCGCAGGCGGCGAGCAGGATCAGGACGGCGGGGATCAGGAAGCGCATCGGAAAACTCCGTTCTGGCAAATGATTACTGGCCGGGGCCGACCATGATCCGCCCGTCGGGCATGATCCGGCCGTTGACGGTGTTGCGCGAGGCGAGGTTCATCACCCGGATCACCTCGCCCGCGCCGCCGCGGGCCAGCGCCCGGCCCTCGGTGTCGATGAACAACCCGTCGGCGCGGTAGCTGAGCGCGACGATCTGGTTGCGCTCGACCATCGCGGGGGGGCCGAGGTCGCCGGGCCGGATCGGCCGTCCGGCGTAAAGCGTGACGCGGGCCTCCTGCCCCAGTGCCTGCGCCGGGTCGGAGAGCGCGCCGGGCACCCCGGCGGCGACCACCGCAATATCGCCCGGCATCAGCACCGCTTGCGCCCGGATGGTGCGGGTCGCGACCAGCGTATCGGCCGCTGCCGGAGCGGCGAGCAGCAGGAACGCAAGCGCCGCGACACGCATCACCGCACCTGGGTCGTGGCGCCGAGCATCTGATCGGCGGCGGTGATGACCTTGGCGTTCAGCTCGTATCCGCGCTGGGCCTTGATCAACTCGGTCACCTCGCGGATCGCATCGACCGAGCTTTCCTCAAGATAGCCCTGCCGCAGCGTGCCCAGCCCGTCCTCGCCGGGGGCGGCGACCATTGCCGGGCCCGAGGCAGGGGTTTCAAGGAACAGGTTGGAGCCCACGGCCTCCAGCCCCTTTTCGTTGGTGAAGCCCGCCAGTGTGAACGAGCCCAGCAGTTGCGGCGTCACCTGATCGGCGAAATAGGCCCAGACCTCGCCCGCGGCGTTGATCGAAAGGCTGCGCGCATCGTCCGGGATGGTGATGCCCGGCACCACCGGATGGCCGTCCGAGGTGACGATCAGCCCGTCGGGCGACCGCTTCAGCCCGCCGTCGCGGGTATAGGCGGAAATGCCGGAGGGCAGGGTGACTTCCAGATAGCCGCGCCCCTCGATCGCGAGGTCGAGATCGCCGCCGGTTTCGCCGGGTGCGCCCTGCGCCAGCACGACCGAGACCGCCGTGGGCCGCACCCCGAGGCCGATCTGCACCCCGGTGGGCAGCACGGTGCCGTCCTCGGCCGAGACGGTGCCGGGACGGGCGTATTGCTGGTAATGCAGGTCGGCGAACTCGGCGCGGCGCGCGTTGTAGCCGGTGGTGGACATGTTGGCGAGGTTGTTCGACACTACATCGACCCGCATCTGCTGGGCGGCCATGCCGGTGGCGGCGATCTGAAGGGCCTTCATCGCTGTCTCCTATCGTCCGAGGGTCTGGATCACGTTGCGGATACGCTCGTCCTCGCGGTCGAGCAGGGCCTGCCCGGCCTCGTAGGCGCGCTGGACCTCGATCATCCTTGCGATCTCGGCCACGGGGGCGACGTTCGCGGCTTCGAGTCTGCCTTGCAGGATGGTCCCTGCGTCCTCTCCGGCGGGCTCCATGGCATCGGCGGCGAACAGCGCCCCGGCCTCGCGCCGCAGGGAAAGCGGGTCGGCGGGGTGCCACAGCCCGATGCGCGCCACCGGCCCGCCATCCGCCGAGAGCGTGCCGTCGGCGGCCACGGCGACATCGCGCGCGTCGGGCGGCATCTGCACCGGCGCACCCCCGGCGTCGAGCAGGCGGTGGCCTGCCGGGCTCATCAACTCGCCCGCCTCGTTCGGGGTGAAGTGCCCGGCGCGGGTCAGGCGTTCGCCCTGCGGGGTCTCGACCAGAAAGAACCCCTCACCGAGGATTGCGAGGTCGAAGGGGTTCCCGGTCGCCTGCATATCGCCTTGCGAAAGGTCGATATGCCGGGCCGAGGCATGGGCCATCGACAGTGACGGTGCCCCGTCGAGCCTGTGGACATGTTCGGCGAACACCACCCCTTCGCGGCGGAAGCCGGTGGTCGAGAGGTTGGCGATGTTGTGCGCCACCACCTGCATCTCGTGCATCAGGCCCGACTGGCGGGTGAGGGCGGTATAGACGGCGTTGTCCATGGGTCAGCCTCCGGCGATCAGGGGAATGATACGGTCGGTGAAGAAGGTCACGAGGGTCGCGGTCATGAAGCTCATCGAGGCCCAGAACACGATCAGCATGGCGCCGACCTTGGGCACGAAGGTCAGTGTCATCTCCTGCACCGAGGTGAGCGCCTGGAACAGCCCGACCGCCACCCCGGCGATGAGTGCGATGCCAAGGAGCGGCGCCGAGATCGAAACGGCGACCCACAGCCCCTGCCGCAGCGTGTCGTAGATGACGGAGTCCGGCATCATGGCGTTCAGACCGGCATCCGCAGGATTTCCTGATATGCCTCGACCACCTTGTCGCGCAGGGTGACCGCGGTCTCGACCGCGAGTTCGGTCGCGGCCAGCGCCTGCACCAGCGCATGCGGGTCGGCGTCGCCGGTCATCGCGGCGCGGGCGGCGGCCTCGCCCTTCGCCAGCGTGTCGACGAAGCTTTCGGCGAGTTTCGCGAAGCCCGGCCCGCCTTCGGGTGAAGGCGCGGTGGCCGGGCGGGCGCTGGCATAGCTCCGGGCGGCGAAGGCGGTGTTGATGTCCATGGGCTTCTCCCTATCGGCGGAGCAGTTCGAGCAGGCTTTGCGTCATCTGCCGCGCCTGGTCGAACATCCGCAGGTTTGCGTCGTAGCTGCGCCTTGCCTCGCGCGCGTCGGCCAGTTCGATCACCGGATCGACATTGGCGCCGAGATAGTGGCCCGATTCGTCCGCGAGCGGATGCGCCGGGTCGAACACCTGCGGCAGCGACCGGGGATCGAGCCGGACCGGGCCGGTTCGCACCCCGCCGTCGGCCGTGGCGTGAAAGGCCACGGTCTTGCGCCGGTAGCCCGGCGTGTCGGCATTGGCGATGTTCTCGGTGACATGGCGCAGGCGGCGGGCCTGGGCATCCATCCCGGAGGCGGCGAGCGCGAGGCTTTGGATCAGGTCGCTCATCTCCTAGCGCCCCCGGCCGAGACTGGCGCGCATCACGTTCGAGGCGCTGCGATAGATCGACAGCGCGAGGTCGTGCTGGTGGCGCACTTCCGCCGCCCGCATCATCTCGGCCTCAAGCGAGACGGAATTGCCGTTGGGCGCGGGCTGACCCGCGACCGGCCTTGCGGCGAGCGTGAGCGTGGCGCCGCCGTTCAGATGCCCGGCCCGCGTGGCGCGCAGCCCGCCCGCCGCCCGCCAGCTTTCGGCGAAGCCGGGCAGGTCGGCGGCGCGGTAGCCGGGCGTGTCGGCATGGGCCACGTTGCGGGCAATGACCGCCTGCCGCGCCCCGGCATGGGCCGCGAGCGCATGGGCCATCTGGATGATTTCGACCTTCTGGAACATCAGGGCTTCTCCCTCGAACGCTTCACCAAGGCTTAAGGGTGATTCCTTTAGAAACCGTAATCGGCAGAGAAGGAGGGCCGCGAAATGGATCAGACGGTGTTCGACGGGCTTCGGGCCGGGATCGCGGCGGTGCCGGTGGTGTGGCGTACGGGCCGGGTGGCGGCGTTGGGGGGCGGGCGGCTGGAGGTCGCCGGGCTGGTGCCGGGCTGTGCGCTGGGCGACCGGGTGGAGGTCTGCCGCGCCGATGGTGCCCGGATCGGCGGTGAGGTGATTCGCATGGCCCCCGGCCATATCGAGGCGTTGCCGGACGAGGCCGCCGAGGGCGTGGCGATCGGCGACGAGGTGGCGCTGATCGGCCCGGTCGGCATCGCCCCCTGCACAAGCTGGATCGGCCGGGTGGTGGACCCTTCGGGCCGTCCGCTCGATGACCGGCCGCTGCTGCCCGGCGCGCGGATGCGGCCCTTGGTCACGGCGCCCCCGGCGGCGGTCGCCCGCCGCCCGCTGGGCGCGCGGATGGAGACCGGAGTGGCGGTGTTCAACACGCTTTTGCCGCTGGTGCGGGGCCAGCGGATCGGGCTGTTCGCGGGTTCGGGCGTCGGCAAGTCGAGCCTGCTGGCGCGATTCGCACGGGGCGTGGCGGCGGATGTGGTGGTGATCGCGCTCGTGGGCGAGCGCGGGCGCGAGGTGCGCGAGTTCACCGAGCGGGTGCTGGGCCCGCGCGGCATGGCACGTTCGGTGGTGGTGGCGGCGACCTCGGACCGCTCGCCGCTGGTGCGGCGGCGCTGCGCCTGGACGGCAATGGCGGTGGCCGAGCATTTCCGCGACATGGGCAAGCATGTGCTGCTCTTGGCCGATTCGGTGACCCGCTTCGCCGAGGCGCATCGGGAGATCGCGCTGGCAGCGGGCGAATCGGCCTCGTTGCGGGGCTATCCGCCTTCGGTGGCGCAGGCGATCATGGC